>VFQN01000667.1_pt1 | contig 62395 bp, 59 predicted proteins | sample 3512371 | NCBI WGS metagenome assembly VFQN01 (sample SAMN10412370, study PRJNA504923) | tailings metagenome | isolation source: Replicate 2 from Balatoc abandoned mine | place: Philippines: Itogon, Benguet | collected 2017-08-28 | reverse complement strand
GCTGGCTGCCCATGCCGTGATGGCCGGTCTCGGCCTTGAAGTGCTGGGCGTAGCGGTAGTCGATCAGCGTGTTGAGCCCGTCGACACATTCGAGGATGACGTCGCCGCCCCGGCCGCCGTCGCCGCCGTCCGGCCCGCCGAACTCGATGAACTTCTCACGGCGAAAGCCCGCGCATCCCGCGCCGCCGTTGCCGGAACGGACGTAGATCTTGGCCTGGTCGAGAAACTTCATGGGATGGGTCCAGAAACGAAAAGGGGGAACGGCGAGCCGCTCCCCCTTCACAAATCCAATGGGATGAACGGCTCTATTCGGCGGCCAGCGCCGGCGCCGGGAGCACGTTCACTTCGACCTTGCCGCCGGAGCGGGTGCGGAACGACACGACGCCGTCGCTGGTGGCGAACAGCGTGTGGTCGCGGCCGATGCCGACATTCTCGCCGGCGCTCATCTTGGTGCCGCGCTGGCGGACCAGGATGTTGCCCGAAATGACCTTCTGGCCACCGAAGCGCTTCACGCCCAGGCGCTTGCCGTCCGAATCGCGGCCGTTACGCGAAGAGCCGCCTGCTTTCTTATGTGCCATCGTCCTACTCCGGTCGCTCTGCTCAGGCGACGATCTGTTCGATCTTGACCACCGTCAGGTCCTGACGGTGACCGTTCTTGCGCCGCGAGTTCTGGCGACGGCGCTTTTTGAAGATGATCACGTGCTCGCCGCGGGCCTGCTTCACGATCGAGCCCACCACCTTGGCGCCGGCGACGGTCGGCGCGCCGACCTTCTCGCCGACCATCAGCACGTCGGTGAATTCGACCTTGGCGCCGGCCTCGCCCTCGATCTTCTCGACCGTGAGCTGGTCGTCGGCGGCGACCGTGTATTGCTTCCCACCCGTGCGGATAACGGCGATCATGATGACACCCGGCTTGAGGTTCTCCGGCCCCGAATGGCCGAAAAACACGAAAGAACGCGGCGGACCGCAGGGCCCGCCGAAGAAGCGCGGAATATACGCACGCCGGCCCTTGAGTCAATGTCGGAGGCAGGAGGACCGATCCGTCGACGCCGGCGCCCCAGAGAGGCCGAAAAGCCAGTCGTTTCAAGGCCATGGGGCCGGGACCGGCTTTGCCGACACCGGTCGCCCTCGTTCCCATGGCCCGCTTTTGGGTCGGCGAGGGCGCCGTTCGAGCGCTTTTTCGCGCCCGGCGCCGCATTTTGCGGGAAGCTGTTGCTCCTCCAAAGACGCCCGCCTATAAACCCGCGCCCGGAGGGGTGCTAGAGTGGTCGATTAGGACAGTCTCGAAAACTGTTGTGCGTGCAAGCGTACCGTGGGTTCGAATCCCACCCCCTCCGCCACTACCGCTGGTTCTTCTCGGTAGCACCGGATTTCCATCATAGATCAGGTCCCTGCCTCCCGCCTCGGTGCGAGGCACTCGATCCCGGGGATGCTCCACCGGGAGAGTGGATGGGCATCCGGCTGAATCCACTATACTTTCGACCTATGATTGCTTCGAGGAAACACGGCTTCATTTTCATCAAGACAATGAAGACGGCCGGAACTTCGATTGAGCTGGCGCTAAGCACCGTCTGCGGGCCCGATGACATCCTGACTCCCATCGGCGTGGAGCACGACAGGCTCCGGGCCGATGCCGGTATCGAGCCCCGGAATTTCTCCGACACCCTGGAGGCGCGCTATCTCAAGGCGTTGCGGAAACGCAACAACAAGCTGATGCGTCCAGTCCTTCGCGAACTCGAGGCAAGTGGCTTTTGGGCGCACGCGTTTCCCGATGCGATCAAGGCGCGCGTGGGAAGAAAGTTCTGGAAGTCGGCGGTCAAGATTGCCAGCGAGCGACACCCCTACGAGAAGGCGTTGTCCCGGGCCTATCATTCGTATCGGAAAACGATGCCGCTGGCCGACCATCTCGATCAGGTCGTGTTCGAGGAACGACTATACGTTGGGCATCGTCACTACATTCAAGACGGCAAGGTCATCGCAGGATTCTTCGTGCGATACAATCTGCTGAACGAGGACTTTGCCAGACTCTGCAACCGGCTTGCGCTCCCAAGCCTGACGCTCCCGATGGCCCGTTACAATGCAGAGCGCGATCGGACACCGGCCAGAGAGGTGTTGTCGCCGCGACAGCGCGCGTTCATTTACGAACAGTGCGCGCCGGAGTTCGAGTTGTTCGGATGGGAGCGTTGAAGTTTGCTCTGATTGCGTCGGTGGTAGCAGTCGAGGCCAAAACCAAAACAGTACGGGCGTGATAGCCGCCCGCAATTCCGCCCTCATTTTCGAATGAGGGCCTGGAGATGTTCCTTCGGAACCCACATAAGCGTGTCGATGATGGACAAATCCGGTTCGAAGCGGAACGATCCAGTCTCGTATTTCAAGTCGATGGGCTCGTAGAATTCGAGGCTCAAGCCGGCAGCATGAAACTTTGCAGGGTCGTACAAGTGGCGCCCGCCCGCGGCGTTGATATAGGATCGTGCGCCCACGGCCTTGCAGATATGTAACGGCCACTCGCCGGGGGCAACCTTGTGGGGCAGAGGCAGTCCCATCTTGCTGAGATCGTGGAATGCCGTCTCGATCCCGAGGTAACGACAAAAAAGCCTGATGCACGAGGAGTTCAACTCTCCGACGCTGGCGGCCTCGGTGGCGATCCCCTCCGCGACAATCCCTCGTATCTCTTCGTAGTGGGGCGCCTCATGTTCATAGACGCGCAGCCTGTCCATCACCTGCTTGCGCCAATTTCCTTTCGCCAACCGAGCCTCCGAGATCGACCCGGCGGTCGCCCCCTTGGCCACAGGGACAGACAGCCATGTCCATCCCTTCTCCCGGTTAATTATTCGGTTCCGGCTGATCCACGCCTGTCGGCTGTACTTGACGGTATCGAATGCGATCCAGGCGTCACACTGGGCAATCATCCGGAACTGCTGAAAGTACGGGAAGAAATACGGCTGCATGAGGCCGAGTTTCATCTCAAGAATGCCTCCAGCGGGGTGCCTGCGAGGTCTCGGTCAATCTCTGCCAATATGTCTGCAGGAAAGTCTCGTTTCCAGGCATCGCGGACGGTCGGCCTCTTGAATACGGCGTAGGGCCGTTCGTCGTGCAGCGACTGACTGTGACGCACGAACTCTTCAATCGCCGGCGACATCGGAACCTCGGCGAAGTGGAAGAGTTGCTCCGCTTCCCTCAGCGCCTGGCTGACGAAATTCTCGTATCGGACAATCAGATAGCGGTGTGGATGACGGCTTGCAAGGTCGCAGTAGAGTTGGGTCAGGGACTTCCAGTCATCGAAGCCCCAGTACTCCCCGGGTCCTTCTCGCTTGCGGCATTCGCCGGTCCGCCACTCGCGTCGAAAGTCCGCTCCTTCGGGGAATTCCTTGCAGCTGCGCCAACTCCACAATGCCGCGGCCGGGTGCCGAACGATATAGACGGTCTTGGCCGCCGGAAACACCGTCATACCTTCGAGGTAGAGATCGTGAAACCGCGTGTCCTTCAGCACGAGACGCTTCAGCTCGTCCACGGACTTGGATGGAAACAACGGAAGTTCGCGGGTCTCCCGTCGCCAGTTTTGCGTCATGAACGCATCATGTGTAGCGATGGCCTCGTCGAACACGGCAGCCCAGTCCGCCGCTGTCGAGGTAACCGTCAGCCTGTTCTTGAGGGGATAGGAATAGTTTGGTGAAAGGCGAACGATACAGTGAGGCGAGCTCTCGAGGATCTGCGACAACCATGTCGTTCCCGATCGCGGCATCCCGAGTAGAAACAGCGGCGCCGTTTGAAGATGACTCACCGCTGCCGCTCGATCAGGGCGTCGAACCTGTAGTGTGAGGTGTAGAAGGTCCCAGGCGGTTCCACAAAGCGCATACGTCCGCCTGCTTTGCCGACGATCTCCATCAGCTCATCGCGATGCCACCAGTGCCCAATCTGCTCCTGCCCCAAGCATAAATTGCGTTCGTATAATGCCCACCGCTCGGGAGAGTTGTAGAAGGCGCGCAGTTTCGCCTGATCGGGAATGCCACACGCCAGGACGAGGCCGCCTGCGGGCAAGCCCGCGAGCAACTCTCGCAGCATTCCAAGTGCTTCATCGGAGGACAAATGCTGGAGGACTTCACAACACCAAGCCTTGTTGAACTCCGTCAGGTTAAAATTTCGGCAACTAAGATTGCGCAGATCAGCGACCTCGTACCGAATGGTTTCCCGTGGAAAGTGTTGCTTGGCTACTTCTATGAGAGGCGCTGAATAGTCTAGGGCGAGGACGCTTCGCACGTAAGGCGCTAGAAGGGATGTCAGAAGACCATTGCCGCATCCGAGATCGGCGGCTTTGTCGCTTGGCTCAAGCGACAGCGTATTGGCAATATGGTCGGCGAGTATCTGGAGTTGCGCAGTCTCGATCGGGTTTCCGAGAACCGTCTTGCCGACCTGCCGCAGCGCTGCTGACGTATCGATGTCGGGGTCGTCGATGCGTTGATTCCAGTAAGCTTGCCAATCCCTGCCGGTCATGGGCTAGCTCGCCACAAGCGCGCCAAGCGTGGCCAGTAATACATTGGTCTCGACACACTTCATGTCTGGATGGGAAGGAATATTGACAATCCGCTGGTAGATATCGGTCGCGGTGGGCAGCGGCGCCAGAGGCTTGTAGTACTTGCCGATCGTAAAGAATTCATTCTCTAACGCGGCTGTCGGCACTGGGTGCGGGAGAAGAAACGGCAAACTTGTGGCGGCGCTCTGACTGGGTATCGGCATCAAAGGCTTGAGACCGGCCCGGCGGGCGATGGCCTGAATGCGCCTGCTTTGCATGAAGTAGAAAGGCGTCCACTCCGGCGACGACTCAAGCCGCTGAAGCAGTGCGGCGCAGGAAAGCTCCGACAGCTTACCGTTGCCGACCCAGAAGGACCGATCTTCCGTCTCGACAGGTGAGTATTCCATGAGAGCCAATAGTTTGTCGGCTTCCTCTGCTGGCACGACAGCGAGGCCACCTTCCCCAAACCCATAGGGTTTGGTGTGATGGAGGCTGAGGGCCTGGTAAGGAACGGCAGGCAGGAAGGGTCCGATTCCAGCTGCATTGTCGAGCATCAGAATCTTTCGATGTCTGCGAGAATGCTCGGTGTATTGGGTGAAGTCGCGTGCCAGGCCAAACACGTTCGTGACGATGATTCCGTCATAGGAGTTGGGGTCCAGGTCCTGCAGCGCCTGAATGCTTAGAAGCCCTTCGTCGTCACAGTCGACAATCTGCGCGTCAAAGAAGGGCCCTCTGGTGGTATTGTAGAATCCGAAGGCTGACACCACCCATCGCAACTTCCGTTGTGCCTTGGACGCATTCAGAGCGGCCAGAGCCATCAAGGCCAACCCTCCGTTTGCGCAAGGGACTATCCGAAATTCCTTTGGTGCTCGCAGATGCCGATGATATGCGTCGCCGAGAATGTGCCAAAGCGGCCCGCGGTTGGCCCACCTATTTTGCAACTCGGCCGGTTTCAAAAAGGCTTCCAGTCGAGCGGTGTCGATGCTCTTGCGTTCGACGAATGCCACTTTGCGGGCGTTCTGTGTCTCTTGCAGAGCACGTTGAACGCCTTCCCCGATCTCTTGGATGAGATTGCGCACCGGCAGAGGTCTGCTTCCTTGGAGTTGCCTGTAGGTCGAAAGGATTTCTTTACGATAGACTTGGCCCCAATGCCGCTCAAGCAGGTCCTCTGGACTGGCGATGCTGAATGCAAGTCCACCGTCTATCCAACGAGTCCGGGGATAGAGGTCACGAAGCCGAAGGATCCAGTAAGGTGCGAGTGTTCCCGCTTGAAGCAGCACGCATGTCGCACGCTCGCACGGTTGATCCAGCAGAGATCTAAGCTGGGTCTCCGTGTGCAAACGCGTTTTTCGCGCGTTCTTGGGATGTATGGGGAGGAACTCGAAGTGCTCCCACCCAGCTGCTTGTCCCAACGGCTCGATATACTGGGGTCCAACCAGGATCACTCGCATCGAGCGCAGCGCATCAAACAGTTTGAGAATCTCTCCATCCATGACGGCACGCTTCAGTAGCAAACCGTCAACGTCGGCTGTATTCGACGTCCTGAATTCTTTAACTGCCGGATTAGATAGCTCAGGACGGACCGGCGTGCCGACCAAAGCTTCATCGCCTGGCCACGCGCTCAATTCGAGGCCAATGAAGAGAGCACGATCCTGCGACCTAACCGCCTTTCGCAGCAGTTGCAGCAGCTCATCAACGAATCCGCCTTCGAAGAAGAATGGGCGCCGAGCGACGCGGTCTGCGGCGATGTGATGCTTGGCTGCGACAGGCTCGCCGTACGCGGCATAGGCGTCGGCTATGCCCTCCCAAAATCCGTGATTGATCTTGATGAACGAAAAATTATCGCAACGCGCGAAGCTAGCGAGAAATGTCGGCATGTCACGCATGGCTCGCGAAATCATTTCTCTCATCCAAACAGTTCGTGCGTGGCTAATCGGCCCAGTGAACATAATCTCCTCGTGGGGCAGCGGCCAGCCGTCGCGGCCTGGTTCGAGAGGGTGCTGGCTATGTTCGCCATGGACGAATATTTGCGAGCTGCGCCCACGACGTGTTGGATTGCGTTAGTACATCGACCCTTCGCATCGTAGGCACTGCGGACCCCAGAGATGCTGCGCCTCAATCCCGACGACAACCAGGGCGTCCGCTACCTGTTGATCGACGCCCTGCTCGAACTCGGCGGTGAGGCAGACGCGGGCGCGCTCCTGAAGCGCTACGAGGATGATGGCCCGGGCCGTCGAGGCCAACCGTCACGTGGCGGCCTATCTGCTGGGCGCAAGGCCGCTTCCGCCGACCTTGCCGGAATTCATCGGCATGGGCGACGAGAGCGAGGCCGTCGCCTATGCCCATTGCGCTGCCGGCGCCTGGGACGCCGCGCCGGAGGCGAAGGCCTGGGTGGCCAGTGCGCCGGTGAACGCCCTCGGGCAGGAAGACGATCCCCCGGACGCCGGACACGACGACCAACCCGATCCCGATCGCATCGACGAGGCCGTGCTCGCCCTGCTCGTGCTGGGACTGCATGACGGAGCCCGCGCCTGGAAGTCTTTCGATTGGGACGCGCTCGACCGGCTGCATGCCAGGGGCCTCATCTCCAACCCGGCGAGCCGCGCGAGATCGGTCGTCTTCACCGAGGCAGGCCTCGAGGCGGCGAAGCGATCGCATCGCCTGCTTTTCGCGAAGGCGACGCCGAAGTCGGATCAGCGCGACGGGTTCAGACCGCCGCCTGGCCGTAGTAGAGGGTGACGGCGTGTTTTGCCTCGGCGAAGAACAGCCAGCGCTGGACGAAGACGCCGGCCGTTCCCAGGATCGCGGCGGCGAGGGTCGCGGCGAGGGCGGGCCAGCCCGGGGCGACGAAGGGGACGAGCGACAGCAGGAACGGCAGGCCGCAGCCGAGCCCGAGCGCAATGCGCCTCAGCTTGGCGGCATGCTTGCGGGCGATGCTGAAGCCCATCTCCTTCAGCAGATAGTTCTCGGACGTATGCGGCGCCTCGAACAGACGCACCGTGCCCAGGCGACCGAGACCGGTTGCGCTGCCGGCGGTGCTGGTGGCGGGAGCTGAGTCGATGAAGCGCCAGTAGCCGAGCTTCAGCACCGCGGCGAGCGCGATCGAGAGGGGTACCAGGACGGGCACCAGCCCGCCCGGTTCCGACGGCGCGCCGAAGATCTGCAACAAGGGCGCGAGCCAGAGGATGCCGCTCATGAGGGCGAGCGCCAGGTAGTTCGGCACGACCCAGCCATTGTGCCAGCGCGGGACGGGCTTCAGCGACCGGTAGATCATCGACGTACAATAGACCGTGGCGACGGCGCCCAGGGCCGCCAGCACGCCCGCGGCCTTCGAGACGGTGCCGAGGAAGACCCAGCCGATGCCGAACAGCCCGGCCGGCAGATAGGTCACGACGGCGGCGACCCCCTCGCGCGACAGCCACGACGACCGCCATTGCGAGAAGGCCCGCCAGGCGCGCTGCTTCTGGCCGAGATGGAACAGAGAGGTCAGCAGGCCGGCGGTGATGGCGGCCAGCGCCAGCGCCAGCGCCACAAGTCCGAAACGCGGATCGGTCGGCAGCAGGCCGAATGGCGCCAGGACGCCGAGCAGGGCCAGGAGCCCGTAGCCGGCGCCTGAGGCGGTGGTGAAGAAGATCACCGACAGCGAGGGATGCACGTCGTCTCCGAAAAATCAGTTCGTTCGTTGTTCATGCCGACAGGGTTCATGCCGACAGGAGCCGGTCGAGCCATCCCAGCAGGCCGCCGGCGGCCGCCGGTTGCGCGGGCTCGAGCCGGGCCGGCGCCCCGGTGCAGCCCGACGCCTGCTGCCGCGGGCGCGGCGGCAGGTACTTGTTGGTCGGCGCATAGCCCAGCTCTTCCATCAGGTTGAAGCCCTCGCGCTCGGCCACCAGCTTCGAGACGGCGGAGTTGGGATCGCCGAGATCGCCGAAGTGGCGCGCCGAGGCCGGGCAGGTGGCGACGCAGGCCGGCACGCGATCCTCCGGATCGAAGGTCTCGTTGTAGATGCGGTCGATGCAGAGCGTGCACTTCTTCATGACGCCGGCATCTTCGTCGAATTCGCGGGCGCCGTAGGGACAGGCCCAGGAGCAGAGCTTGCAGCCGATGCAGAGGTCCTCGTCGACGAGGACGATGCCGTCCGCGGCGCGCTTGAAGGAGGCGCCGGTCGGACACACGGTCACGCAGGCCGGCTCGGCGCAATGCAGGCACGAGCGCGGGAAATGGACGGTGCGACCGGCAGCGCCCTCGCCGACTTCGTAGGTGTGCACGCGGTTGAACCAGACGCCGTCGGGCTTGGCCCCGTACGGCGCGAGATCGGTCAGCGGCGCGGCGACACCGCCGCTGTTCCACTCCTTGCAGTTCACGGCGCAGGCATGACAGCCGACGCAGATGTCGAGATCGATGACGAGGCCCAGTCGCTTGTTCGCGGGCGCGGCAGGCAGGCTCGTCACTTGGCGTCTCCGTGGGGGGCTTCTCCGTTGGCCGCCGCCCTGAAGCTGGCGCCGTAGCGCAGCACGTCGGGACGTTGCGGCAGATTGGGCGGCACCGGCAGGGTGGCGAACTGCGGCTCGCTCACGCCTTCCTCCGCCGAGACCTTCTCGATCCGCACGCGCAGGTCGTACCACGCGGCCTGGCCGGTCACCGGATCCGAATTGCCGTAGCGATGGCCGTCGCCGCGATCGGGCAGCAACTCGGAGATGACGTGATTGAGCAGGAAGCCCTTCCGAGATTCCGCGGCCCCCGGCTCGAGGTTCCAGGCGCCGGATCGCTTGCCGATGGCGTTCCACGTCCAGACCGTGTGCGGATTGACGCCGTCCATCAGCTTGGCCTGGACCTTGATGCGCCCGTGATGGCTGGTGACGGCGACCCAGTCGCCCTCGGCGATGCCGAGCCTGGCCGCCGTCGCGTGATGGATGTGAAGGCGATTGTCGCCGTGGATCTGGCGCAGCCAGGCGTTCTGCGAGCCCCAGGCGTGATACATCGCCATCGGCCGCTGCGTGATCGCGTGCATCGGGAAGGCGTCGCGCGCGACCTCGGCCTCCTCGAACGGCATGTACCAGAGCGGCAGCGGATCGAAGTAGGTCCTGATGCGCGGGCGATGCTCGTCCGGCGGCTGGACCTCGCCATGCCCGTCCGCGGCGAGGCGGAACTTCTGCAAAATCTCGCTGTAGAGCTGCAGGACGATGGGTTCCGGCTTGTCGATCAGGCCCATGCCGACCGCCCAGTCGAGATAGGCGCGGTTGGCATGCTTGAAGTAGCGCGCGTCGGCCGGGACCTCGTGCCGCCAGAAACACTTGTTGGCGACGTAGGCGTCGAGCTGGCCTTCGTTGACCGCGCCGATGCCGTGCTTGTCGCCGGCCGCGCCGCGCCAGCCGGCCAGGCTGCCGATGCCGGGCTTGCGCTCGTGATGGACGATGTAGTCGGGATAGCCGCCGGGATAGCGCGGGCTGCCGTCCTCCTTGATGAGGCCGGGCAGGCCGAGACGGGCGCCCAGGTCGATCAGCACGTCCTGGAACGGGCGCACGTCGCGGTCGGGCGCGACCACGGGCTGGCGGATCGAATCGGCGACGCCGTCGGCATCGCAGATCGGCCGGTCGAGCAGCGAGATGCAGTCCCAGCGCTCGAGATAGGTCGTGTCGGGCAGGATCAGGTCGGCATAGGCCACCATCTCGCTGGCATAGGCGTCGCAATAGATGATGCGCGGGATCTTGTAGTCGCCGGTCTCCGGGTCCTTGTCGGTCAGCATCTCGATGGTGCCGGCCGTGTTCATCGACGAGTTCCAGCTCATGTTCGCCATGAACATGAACAGCGTGTCGATCTTGTAAGGATTGCCCGCCCAGGCGTTGCGGATGACCTGGTGCATCATGCCGTGGGCCGCCAGCGGCGCCTCCCACGAGAAAGCCCTGTCGAGCCGCCGCGGCGTGCCGTCGGCCTCGACCAGCAGCTCCTGCGGCGACGTCGGAAAGCCGAGCGGCGGGCCGGGCATCGGCTTGCCGGGCTGGACGTCGGCGGCGCGGCCGGTCGGCTTCACGCCGGGGGGCGTGGGCCGCGGGAAGGGCGGCTTGTAGCGGAAGCTGCCCGGCGAATCGACGGCGCCCAGCATCATCTGCAGGATGTGGATGGCGCGGCAGGTATGGAAGCCGTTGGAATGGGCCGAGATGCCGCGCATCGCATGCATCGCGACCGGCCGGCCGATCATCCTGTCGTGCCGCCGCCCGGCCCAGTCGGTCCAGGGCTGCTCGATCACGACGGTCTGTTCGAAGGCTGCATGCGCCAGTTCGGCGGCGATGCGCCGGATGGTATCGGCGGCGATGCCGGTCTCGGCGGCGACGGCGTCGGCTGCGTATTGCGGCTCGAGGCAGCGGGTGGCGACGAGATGGAAGGCCGGCACCGCGGCGCGCCCGTCGGCCAGGAAGACCTTGCCGATCAGCTGCGGCCGGGCCTCGGTCCGGTTGGCGCCGGTGACCGTCTGGGTCGCGCTGTCGAACACCAGGGGCTGGCCGGCGGCGTCACGGGCAAACAGGCCGTGATCGGCGGCGGCCTCGTCCTGGATCACGAGCCATGGCGCATTGGTGTACCGACAGAGATATTCCTCGTCGATCTTGCCAGCGCGCAGCAGTTCCTGGATCAGCGCCAGGATGAACAGGCCGTCGGTTCCCGGCCGGATGCCGATCCATTCGTCGGCGATCGACGAGTAGCCGGTGCGGACCGGATTGACCGACACGAACTTGGCGCCGCCGCGCGTCTTGAGCTTGCCGAGGCCGGCCTTGATCGGATTGGAATCGTGGTCCTCAGCCACGCCGAACATCAGGAAATACCTTGTATTGTCCCAGTCCGGTTCGCCAAACTCCCAGAACGAGCCCCCGATCGTATATAGCCCGGCCGCCGCCATGTTGACGGAACAGAACCCCCCATGGGCAGCATGGTTGGGCGTGCCGAACTGGCTCGCCCACCAGCCGGTCAGCGCCTGGCTCTGGTCGCGTCCGGTGAAGAAGGCCAGCTTGCGCGGATCGCTGCGCCGGATGGCGCCCAGCCAATCCGTCGCCAGCGCCATGGCCTCGTCCCATTCGATCTCCTGGTATTCGCCACTGCCGCGCGGTCCCACCCGGCGCAACGGCTTGCGCAGCCGGGCGGGTGAATAGTGGTTCATGATGCCGGCCGAGCCCTTGGCGCAGAGCACGCCCTTGTTCACCGGATGGTCGCGATTGCCCTCGATGTAGCGAATGCGGCCGTCCTTCAGATGAACCTTGATGCCGCAGCGGCAGGCACACATGTAGCAGGTGGTGTGCGTGATCTTGTCGGCACTGGAAGCGTGGAGGTTCAGGCCCGCGGGCTGGTGGTCGTTGGTCGCTTCCCCGTCTTTCGGCATCATGTTCCTCCCGGGGAAAGGTTAATCTCCGCGCCTGCTTCCAAGAAGGAAATTATTCCTCGGCGCGGTTGGATCCACGGGGCTTGCGCACAGGGTGCCTGTCTGATTTGCTCGACAGGCGAAACACCGTCGGAGGCCGCATGTCGAACGAAGGCCGGTATCGCGTGGATTCATCGCATTGGCAGGACGAATGGCTCCTGTCCGTGACGCAGGCGTTGGCGATGCTCGCCTTCAGTGTCGCCATTCGCTGGCTGGTTTCGTGAACCGGCGGCCTTGATCGGGGCCGCAATCGAAATAAACGAAACAAACGAAATAACTGCAGGGAAAAGGGGTGTGCTGCGCTGTGTGGTAACATCATACCGCTAAATCGGCCACCGGAAGGTCGGATCGACCGGTCGCGGGTCGTCGACGTGACCCGCGGGATCCAAACGCCGCCGGGTGATGCCCGTGCAGCGTTTGGACGACGACAATGCGCCGGACGCGGTCAGGCTTCGCTGGGCGCCAGGCCGAGGGTCTTCACGCGGTACTCCTCCCAGAACTTCATCCAGGCCTCGTCGCCCTGGCCCTTGAACTTCTTCTGGGCATCGGCCCAGCCGGCCTGGACCTTCTTCAGCCGGGCCATGCGCTGGTCCTGCCAGGCCTGATGCTCGGGCTTCCAGATGCCCTTCTCCTTCAGGTAGCGGATCGAGCCTTCGTGCCAGGGCGCGTCGGCCGGCGGCCTGCCGGAGATGTTCGGCGCCCAGTTGCCCGCGCTGGCGGTGATGGCCTTGATCAGGTCCATCGACTCGTCGACCGCCTTGACGATCGAATAGACCTCGTCGGCGCCGGTGTTGGCATAGGTCGCGATGATCGGATAGCGGTAGCCGACGAGGTCGATCGGCTTCTCCTTGGAGATGCCGGCACCGGCCGTTTCGCGGTAGGGCTCGAAGAAGTCGGCGACCGCGCGGATGCGGTCCCAGCCGGCCTTGTCGGAGGGCGGGAACGGCGGATAGGTGAGGCCGCGCGGACTCGCCTCGATCTCGCGCATGTTGGCCGAGGTGGTGACGCTCGAGAACGAATCGAGCTGGTTGTTGATCACCGCCGTCTTCATGGCGTTGTAGCTGCCGAACCAGACGACCTGGACGTCGGCGCGGGTCAGGCCGGCAAAGGCGAGATAGGCATCGGTCTTGACGTTGACCGACGGGTTGCCCTTGACGTAGCCGATGCGCTTGCCCTTGAGGTCCTTCACTTCCTTGACGCCGATGTCGCCGGCGGTCGCCATCGCATTGCTGGCGGGCCGGGCCAGCACGACACGCACGTCCTGCGGGCCCCATGACGGCGCCGCGAAGTCGAAGGTGCCTTCCGCGGAGAAATAGAGTTCGTTGGCGAGGAAGCCGTAATTGGCCTTGCCCTGCTTCAGCGGCAGGAGTCGACCGATCGACGTGCCGGAGGGCACGATCCGCACCTTCATCGGCTGCTTCTTCATGATCGCGTCGGCGATGCCGGAAGCCTCGGCGTAGCCCGACGAACCCAGATCGTAGGCCGTCCACACCGAAACATCGGGCAGCTTCGCCTGTGCGCTGCCGCCAGCGAGCATCATCGCGGTCGATCCGAGCAATACTTCCCGTCGCTTGAACATGGCGTTTCCTCTCCTGTGATGTGTCGTGTTGTGTTTTTGAGTCCGACATTGGCAAGAACGGCATCGAGGGTCAAACTGGCGCCAAGGAAATGAGTCGGAGCTGCACGGCGGCTCGGGCCAGGGAGGAACCGCAACATGACCGATCGCGCGGACGCGTCCGAGATCGAACTCGCGCCTGAAGACGGCGGCCGCGACAGGCTGAGCGGCTTGTCATACTGGCTGGCCATCGCCATGGGCAGTGCAGGCGTGGTGCTGACCATCAACCAGACGTTCAATCTCCATCTGTTCGGCCAGGCGATCATCGACACGTCTTTCTACTATCTCCTGCTGGGCTTGTTCCTCTCGCTCGCCTTCCTGGCCTATCCCGCCCGCGATGCCGACCGCGACGGAATCCCCTGGTACGACTGGGTCCTGTTCGCCGCCTGCCTGGCTACGACGTCCTACCTTGCGTGGAATGGCGGCCGCATCGTCGCCGAGGGCTGGGATCTGGCCGCGCCGACCGAGGCGGTCGTGGTCGCCGGCGTCATCTGTCTGTTGGCGCTCGAAGGCGTACGCCGCGCCGGAGGGATGGTGCTGTTCGTTCTCTGCGCCGTCTTTGCCGTCTATCCGATGTTCGCGGGCGAAATGCCGGGATTCCTATGGGGGCCCAGCAGCGGACTGGCCGAGACGCTGAGCGCTCACGGCATGGGGGTGGAGAGCATCATCGGCGTGCCGATGCGCACGGTGGCGTCGCTGCTTGTCGGCTTCCTGGTCTTCGGCTCGGCGCTCGTGGTCACCGGCGGCGGCGAGTTCTTCATGGCGCTGGCCGTTGCCCTGATGGGCCGCACGCGGGGCGGCCCGGCCAAGGTCGCGGTGCTCTCGAGCGGCTTCTTCGGCTCGCTGTCCGGCAGCGTGATCTCCAACGTGGTCACGACCGGCCAGATGACGATTCCGACCATGAAGCGCGTGGGCTACCCGGCATACTATGCCGGCGCGGTCGAGGCCTGCGCCTCGACGGGCGGCGCGCTGATGCCGCCGGTCATGGGGGCCGTGGCCTTCATCATGGCCGAGTTCCTGAACGTGCCCTACAGCACGGTCATGCTCGCCGCCGTCGTGCCGGCGCTCCTCTATTACGGCGCGCTGCTGCTGCAGGCCGACCACTATGCCGCGCGGAACGGGCTGAAGGGCCAGCCCGCCGCCGACATTCCACCCCTGCTGCCGGTGTTGAAGCGCGGATGGCACTTCCTGTTCAGCCTCGGATTGCTCACCTACCTGCTTCTGGTCATGAAGCAGGAGGCCCTGGCTCCCTATATCGCGACCGCCGTGCTGGTCGGCACGACGATCGTGTTCGGCGACAAGCGCTTCGGGCTGGCCGGGCTGCGCGATCTCGCGATGGACGCAACCCGCAACATCGTCAACATCGTCGCCATTCTGGCCGGTGTCGGCTTCATCGTCGGGTCGCTCTCCTACACCGGCGTGGGCGGTGCGTTCTCGCGCGAACTGCTGCAGTTCGCCGGCGGCAACATCTATCTGCTGCTCATCCTGGGCGCGCTCACCAGCTTCATCCTCGGCATGGGGATGACGGCGAGCGCCTGCTACATCTTCCTGGCCATCACGCTGGGGCCGGCCCTGGTCGGCGGCGGGCTGAACCCGATCGGGGCTCACCTGTTCATTCTCTACTGGGGCCTCATCAGCTTCATCACGCCGCCGGTGGCGCTCGCCTCCATCGCCGCCGCCAGCATCGCGCGGGCCGATCCCTGGCGCACCGGCCTCTGGTCGATGCGGCTCGGGCTGATCAACTTCGTGCTGCCGTTCCTGTTCGTACTCAATCCGACGCTCCTGCTGATCGGCACGCCGCTGCATATCGTCCATGACGTGGCGACGGCCTGCTTCGCGGTCTGGCTGCTCGCCGCCGGTCTGGAAGGCTGGCTGTACGGTGTCGGGGCCATCGGCAGGGCGTCGCGGGTGCTGCTGGTCGCCGGTGCCCTCGCCCTGCTGGTCCCCGGCCTCGCCACCGACCTGTTCGGGCTCGGCGTGCTTGCCGTGGTCTATGTCGGGAACGTGCTCTGGCGGAGACGCGCCGCCGCCTAACCGGGCGGGGTATAGGCGCAGCGAAACCCGATATAGACGGCATGGAAGCTGGCGGCCTTCCACTGGGCGCCGTCGGCGCGGGCCTGGGCCGGGCCGTACCACCAGGACCCGCCGGCGGTCAGGGCGTCGTCGCCGCGACGGTCCGCCAGCCATTCCCAGACATTGGCGCCCATGTCGTAGAGCCCGTTGACGCCGCGCTTCGTGGTCGCGACCGCGACATGCGCCTGCCGGTTGTTGTTCATGCCGTCGGGATCGTCGCCGACGGGATACTGGTAGGTCTGCCCGCGGACGTAACCGTCGGTCGGTCGGTCGCGCTGCTCGGTGTAGGCCGCGCTTCGCCACTCGGCGTAAGTCGGCAGCCGGCCGCCGGCATTCCGACAGAAGGCATCGGCCTCCGCCCAGGTCACGTGCACGGCGGGCTCGGAGTCCGGACCGGGCTGGCCTTGCGGACGCTCGTAGGTCCAGCCCTGCCGCCGCGTCCACCCGCCGGTGTACTCGAAACCACCGCCCTCGCGCTCGGCCGCCGTCGTCAAGGAGGTGGCGCGGGCGAAAGCGCGGAACTGGCCGATCGTCACTTCGGTCGCATCGATCGCAAGTCCACCGATCCGCACGGCTTCCGGCCGTTGGGCGAGGCTTGGGGCGGCACCGGCGAGAACGGTTGCGAGCGATGCGACGACGATCGTGAATCGCGAGTGGATCATGGGTGTCATGGTACGTGCGCGAGCGTAGGTCTTGCCAGCGGCGGGCGGCAAGAGGCGCCTTCGCGGAATGCAGCCTCCTGCGGCCGCGGCCGTTATCGCTCATGGACGAACCCAAGTCGCCTCCCGACACGGACTCCACGAGGCCGGCCCCGCATGAGCGTGTGCAGAAGCTGCGGCTGGGCGTACGGGTCGTGTGGTGGAGCGCCATGATCCTGGCGATCGTCTTCGCGGCCCTCGCCCTGTGGCTGGGGCTCGCGAAGGGCGACCTCTTCGCCTTGTTCTACGCCGTTCTGGCGGTCTGCTGCGCGGCGGCGGGCTACGGGACGCTCATCGCCGTGCGCCGCCCCTCGGCGTCGTGACGTGCCTCAGCCAAACCCTGGAGGATTCATGAACGCGACCCCGACGAAGAAGCCCGACCCGAACGAAGCCTCGGCGAGCTACAGCGCCACGGAGCAGGCCAAGGAAGCGCGCCGCGAGGAGAAGCGGAAGACCGGCGTCTATGGCGCCGAGGCGGAGGAGGGGCCGGGATACGACCGCGAGGACGAGGAGGAGGGTGGCCGCTACGGACTGGAACCCACGGTCGACCGGCCCGTCGACGAGGGCAGCTCCGAGACGGAGGTGCCCCCGGCGGTCCGAAAAGGAGATAAGTTGCCGGACCGCAAATGATGCCGGCGTCCGGCAGGGGAGTTCATGGGCCAGCCGATTTCCGAAGCCAAGAAGGCGATGTTCCTGCAGCGGGCCGAGGCCCGGCTCAATTTCGCCCGCAACCTCCCGGCGGAGGATCCGAAGCGGGAAGTCAAGATTCGGGAGGCTGAGAAGGCGCTGCAGACCGCGCTCGCCTCCAAGACCGCTCCCGTCAGGACCGGCGCCGGGCGCAAGCCCGGCAAGGCGAGGAAGAAGCGTGCCCGTTGAATCGTGCCCGTTGAAGCGCCGGCTGCCTTCAAAACGGCGCGATTTCGACATCGAAAATGGCTACAATTCACACAGAGATTGCGTGTTCGTTGCCACCTTCCGGTGAGGGGATGTCGATGCTGAAAAAGTTTGCCGTGGCCGCCTTGGTCGCTTTTCTTCCTGCGCTGCCTGCTTCGGCCGAGCCGGCCGTGTGGACCTGGACGGGGTACGGGCTGAACGTCCCGGGCAGCGGTAAGTGCCCGACCTACAAGATGCAGATCAAGGTGACGGTCGTCGGGACCGACGTGGACGGCTGGTTCCAGCAGGAAGGCCGCCCCGAGCGCGGCTTCAAGGCGAAGCTGGGTCCCGACATGAAGTTCAAGACGACCACCATCGTGGGCGGCGGCAACAAGATGGACGTGGTGGGCTCGGTCAAGCCTGGCGCCGCGACCATCATGCTCGACGGCTACTGCCTCTTCGAGGGCCCGCTCAAGCCGCAGTAACGGGCCCCTCGATGGGTCTCTCCGACCGGCCGCTGGATCGCTAGCTGGCGATCCAGAAGGTGTCGGGCTCGTAGAGGCCGATGTATCCGCCCGGATCCCAGGCCCAGTAGCCCTTCTCCGGTACGTTGCGCACCTTCTTGCCCACCGTGACGGGCTGGCGCACCTCGTTCACCGTGCCGATCGAGAAGACCTGATCGGCGTTCACCGCCAGGATCTCCTCCCACGCCTTGCGGCGTTCGGCGGCGTCCACCGACGTCTCCCACTTGTGCAGCAGCGCGAGCAGCTCCTTGCCGACCTCCATGTCGCAAGGCTCGCCCTGCTTGCCCTTGGATTCGACGTAGAGGCCCCATTTCGGCCATTGCAGCCCGCCCTGCATCACCGGCGTGAACTCGCGCGGGCTGGTGTTGACGGTCGGGGCCGCGGTGGTGACGCCTGCATAGGCGGTCATGATCGCCTCGCCGGAGGTGGTGCGCAGGCGGAAATTGTCCGTGGTCTGCGGCTTCAGCAGCGCCTTGATGCCGATCTTCTTCCACTGGTCGGTGACCAAGGTCATGGTGTCGACCTCGTCGGCCTTCTCGCTCGAATGCTCGATCACGAACATCGCCGGCTGGCCGTTGGGCAGCAGGCGGATGCCGTCGCTGCCCTTCTTGGTGAGCCCGATCTCGTCGAGCAGCTTGTTCGCGGCCTTCACGTCATGGGTTGCCCACTTGGTCGCGTATTCCGGCTTGAACAGCGGCGAGCGCGGCATGATCGTATTGGCGGAGGGCTTGGCCAGGCCGTTGTAGACGACGTCGCTCAGTTCCTCGCGGTTGATCGCCAGGGACAGGGCGCGGCGGAAGCGGACGTCGCGGTTGAGCTTGCGCCACGTCTCGTCGTTGGCGTTCATGTTGGGATAGAAGGCGACTTCCGAGCCCGAGCCCTTCTCCCACAGGAGCGCCTTGATACCCGAGGTCTTGGCAGCGTCGCGCAGGAACGTGTAGTCGCGCAGGCCGAGATAGCGCGGCTGCAGGTCGGATTCGCCCAGCCCTGCCTTGGCCGGGATCAGGTTGGCCGCGACCACCGTCATGATCACGTCGTCGATGTAGGGCAGCTGCTGGCCCTTGCTGTCGATGCGGTGGAAGTAGGGGTTGCGCACGAAGACGAAGCGCTGGGCCGGCGGTACGGTGGTCAGGACCCACGGGTTGAGGGTCGGCAGGTCGACGTTGCTGTTGCCGTACATCGCGTCCTGGCGCTTGTAGACGTTGGCCCAACGGCTGCCCTTGTAGCGTTTGAGGATCTCCTCCTCGTCCGTGTACTTGCCGTGCAGCGTCTTCATGTAATGGGCAGGGCGGAACAGGAACAACGGTGCGGCGCGCGCCTGGCTCTCGATGAAATCGGGATTGGGCTTGTCCCAGGTGTAGCGGATCGTCAGCGCATCGAGGATTTCGACCTTCGGCGGTTTGCCCTCGACCAGCAGTTCGACGGAGGGTCCGTTGGGCGACAGGTCCTTGTTGTTGGCGACGTCCTCCCAGAAGAAGCGGAAATCCTCGGTGGTGAAGGGATGGCCATCCGACCATTTGTGGCCGGCGCGCAGCTTGAAGGTGAATTCGCGGCCCTCCTTGACCTCGTAACTCTCGAGGATGTCGGGATGCAGCTTGAACTTGTCGTCGTAGACGATCAGGCGGGTGTAGCTGTAGACCGTCATCAGGCGGGTATCGCGCGTGGCTGCAACAAGCATGTTGAGCTGGCCGCCCTGCCGGCCGATGCCGTCCGCGCCCGAGAAGCTCTCGATGACCCGCGGCTGCTTCGGCAGGCGCTCGGCCACCGGCGGCAGGGCGCCGGACTTCACCTTGTCCAGCAGACCCTTGGTTTCCTGCAGCGCCGGCAATGGATTCGCGGCAAAGGCGGGGACGCCTCGTGCTACCAGTCCCATCAACAGCGCCTGCGTCAGCACACGTCTTTTCATCGCCAGCCTCACTGTTATTGCCCCAGTCCCCGAGTTTGCGGGAATTATGATGCAGAACTAAGGCAGAAATTGTCTCTTTTCTGAAGATTTGGGCCGGGAATAATGGACGCAGTACCCACGGCGAACGGAGTCTCGAAATGCCGGACGAGCGCTGGAAGGCTGCGATGGTCGAGCTGCAGGCGGCCCAGGAAGCCTTCGCGAACGGCGACGCCGGCCCGCTGCAGATGCTCTTCTCGCATGCCGACGATGTGACGGTGATGGGCGGCTTCGGCGGCGTCGAGCGTGGCTGGGCGGAGGTCGGGCCGCGGCTCGCCTGGGCGGCCTCGCATTTCCAAGGCGGTGCCTATAGCCAGCAGGTCGTGGCCGCGACCGTCGGGCAGGAGGTCGCCTGCCTGGTCAGCGTGGAGCGATGGGCGCGGAAGGGGGTGGACGGCGAGCGTCTGCCGGCGCTCGACCTGCGGGTGACTCAGACGTTCCGCCTCGAAGACGGGCGCTGGCGCCTCGTCCACCGGCACGCCGATGCGCACGTGGACAAGCGGGAGCCGGGTTGAACCAGGCACGACGCCGTTCGAGCGGAGGTCCTCGACGGCTATCATTGCCAACGGTACTCATCCGCGGGCGCGCCAATCGAGGGCATGATGGCATCTGAAAACGGCAAGAACCCGTCCACGACGAGCAGCAACAAAGGCCCCTGGACCGTCCTGTCCCAGGAGGATGTGTACGAGAATCCGTGGATCCGGCTCACCCATCACGAGGTTCTGACGCCCACACAAACGCCGGGCATCTATGGGCTGGTGCACTACAAGAACCTTGCCATCGGGGTCGTGCCGGTGGATGCGGAGTTCCATACCTATCTGGTCGGCCAGTACCGCTTCCCGCTCGACGCCTATAGTTGGGAAATCCCCGAAGGCGGCGGGGCGCACGGTATCGATGCGCTCGAGTCGGCGGCCCGCGAGCTGCGCGAGGAGACGGGGCTTGTGGCGCGCCATTGGCGCAAGCTGCTGGAGGCCGATCTCTCCAATTCGGTCTCCGACGAACGCGCCGTCGCCTATCTCGCTTGGGGCCTGACGCCGGGCGAATCGGAGCCAGAAGCGACCGAGGAGCTGGCGGTGAAGCGCGTGCCGCTCGCCGAGGCCTTCCGGATGGTCGAGGCGGGGGAGATCCGGGATGCCCTGAGCGTGCTCTCGCTGCAGGCTGTCCGGATCCTCCAGATGGAGGGCAAGCTCGACCTGTCCGAGTAGGCTCCATCCTCCGAGTTCAGCGAAGTTGCAGCCTTCGCTTCAGCTTCCGTGTCTCACGCCGCATCTGCCTGATCTTCGCGTTCCCCGCCTTGTGATCCCGGAAATGGTCACGGATGCCGAGGGCCATGAACCGTTCCCGGCGCAACCAGGGGGCCTTCTGGTTCAACGACTCCAGCCGCGCGGTGTTCGGCGGCGCCGATTCGATCCTCGAGAGAAGCTGCTCGACATAGGGCTCCAACCGGAAGCGATGAAGCAGATCGGGAGGCAACCCGGCGAGGAAGCGGCGGGCCGCCGGGAATCCTGCGATGATCTCCTCCGCAATCTGTGAGGCATCGATCCTTCGAAAGCAGCAGCGTCCGGAGAAATTGGCACTGGCGGCCCGTTCGAAGTTCTCGGCGGTCAGGTAACCCGGTCCTCCCCATCGATCGTAGACATAAGGGGGGATGCCGCCGGCGATGGCATACTGGACGCTCTTGCCGACCGAGACGACGGCGCCGCCGCAGTGGAGCGTTTCGGGCGTGACCCGGACGGAGGAGCCCCCCTGTCCGATGTGAAGCGTATCGATGCCGCGCCTGCCGAGCAGAGCGAGGGCGTCGACGACTTCCTGCGGTGCGTGATTCGAGATCAATTGCACCGTCGCTGGCCTCTGCGCCGGTTCGGCGGCCGGCGCGATGCGCCAGAAGCCTGCTGGCGCCGGGTTGGGATAGACGACGATGCCGTCGGATGGAACGTCGAGTTGCGTCAGGTGGCGCTTCAGGTTCTCGGAGTTGGCGATGGTCACGTCGGAAAGCAGCGGCTCGAATACCAGGCCGGGATTCTCATGGAACGTCAGACCCGAAAGATGTGTGAAGACGAAGAGCGTGCGTTCGCACGATCCGTCGGTGAGTTCATAGCGCAGCAGCGGCGCCGTGTGATTCTGGAGCCAGACGAGATCGAAATCGAACGCATTCAACAGCGGGATCTCGTCGGTTACGGCAATACCTCGTTGGCCAACCAGGCTCGCCAGCGGCTCGTCGACATGATTGGCCGCGATGGTGCAGGCATGGCCCGTTCCCTGGAGATATTCGGCGACCTCGACCGGCACGAGGGAACCGCCGACGAGTTCGGAGAGCTGATTGATGGCAAAGAGGAACTTCACGCGTCTCGCTTTCGGAGTGACTGCATATCCTACATCGCCATATGCCGAATGCAGGACGAGGGGGTCGCAGCCGGAGGGGAAAGCCGACCTGCGGGACCGGCGCGTTGCCTGGGCTGGTCCGCCCGCCGGAAATCGGAAAGACTGCCGAACGACGGTATCCCGGAGGATCGCGCGCCATGCCACAGCTTCATTGCGAACAGCTCCATCCCGAGTTCGGCGTCCGTATCGGGGGCATCGATGTGAGCAAGCCGCTCGCGCCTGATCTGGTCGAGGAGATCCGGTCGGCGGTCGACCGCCACTCGTTCGTGTGCTTCCCCGACCAGTCGATGGACGACGACCGCCAGCTTGCCCTCACGCGCCAGCTGGGCAATCCGGAGCCAAGCCACACCAGCGTCGGCAAAGTCGAGTATTTCGGCACGATCGGCAACGTCCAGCCGGACGGCACGGTGCTGGGCAACGCCCACAAGAAGACGATCTTCCTGACCGGCAACAACATGTGGCACTCCGATGCCTCGTTCAAGCCGGTGCCGGCGTTCCTCTCGATCATGTGTGCCTACGAGACGCCGTCCGAGGGCGGCATTACGATGTTCGTTTCCCTGCGTGCGGCCTACGAGCGCCTGTCGCCCGAGCGCAAGGCCGAGCTCGATCCGCTGATCGCGATCCACGACTACGTCCATTCACGCTCCAAGGTCGCGCCCGATGCCGTGTCGCCCGAGCTCGCCGCCTCGCTGCCGCCGGTGCGCCAACGTCTCGTCCGTACCAACCCCGCGACGGGCGCGAAGAACCTGTTCCTGGGCTCCCATGTGCGCGAGATCGAGGGCATGGACCCGGCCGCCGGCCGCGCCCTGATCGACGCCCTGACCGATGAGGCGATCCGGCCCGAGCATGTCTACAATTACGCCTGGCAGCCGGGCGACGTCGTCCTCTGGGACAACCGCTGCCTGCTCCATGCGGGCAGCGGCTACGACGCCGATCGTCACCGTCGCTACATGCGCCAGACCCGCGTCAGCGGAACGTGCTCGTCGCTGGAAGAGGCCCGCGCATAGGCAGAGAAGAAGCCTTCAGGGCCTGCGAGGCGAGGAAGAGAAGCCCGGCGACGAAGAGTGGCGTCAGGGGAATACCCTTCGCGTTGAGCCGGATGCCGACGTTGGGAATGAGCCACAGCCCGGCGTAGAAGAACAGTTCCCCGGGGTAGAGATTGGCGAGCACGCGGCGCCGGAACACCATCAGCGCCGCCGGCATGATCAGGAGCAGGTCGTAGTTGATCAGGTATGGAGACACGAGGAGCGTGCCGGCGGCCAGTATCGCCGTCGATTCGTCGCCGAGCGGATAGCGGCTGAAGGCCCGCCAGACGACGATCGTCGCCGCGAGCGCGCCGGCCAGATGGGCCACGGTCGCGACGGGTGTCGACAGGCCGAGGATGCGCCCCGAGACCAGGGTGGTCGTCATGAAATGCGATACGTGCCGGAACATCAGGTCGGTGAACGGCGGCATCGAGGATTCACGGGCCATCTCGAGGAACTGGATCCAGAACGACGGGCCGAACACGAACAGGCTGGCCAATGCCATGACGGCCGCCGTGCCGATCGCCCACCAGAGAGTCTGCCAGCGCCGTGCCGCGACCAGGGCGACGGGAATGAGGATCCAGAGCTGGGGCTTGTAGGAGAGAACGCCCAGGAGAAGGCCTGCGGCCGTCGGCGATCGATCGATCAGGCGCATACCGCCATAGAACAGCGCCATGTTCAGGAATGCGTTCTGCCCCGCTATCATCGTCCAAAGGGCGGCCGGCGACGTGAGCGCGGCCATCCAGATCCAGAAATTCCGCCGGCCCGCCATGATCGTTGCAAAGGCCGCGGTGGCCGCCATGAAGAGACTGTAACCGGTGACGACGCTCAGCCACGCCAGCGGTATGGTCAGGAGAAGCCAGGGTGGCGGATACATGAAGGGCCGGAAGTCCACCGGCTGCTTGAAGTACTCCGGGTAGCTGAGGTTCTCGAAATCCGAGAAGGCCGGCAGGCTGTAGATCACCGCGAGCTTGCCCTCGAGGAACGCGCGACTGGCGGCGTGAAAGACGATGAAGTCGGGGAACAGTATCCCTCGCTGCGGGCCGATGAACGGGCCGCCGGACAAATACAGAATGATCGTCAGGGCATCGTAGAGTCCGACGACGGTGCAGAACACGACTGCCAGCCGCAGCAGAAGCGCCGTCGAGCCGGGGTTCCGTCCGGTCAGGGCAGCGACCGCAATCTGCCGCAGCGACTCCCACCAGTGCGGCGCTGACACGTTCTTCTCTCCCACGCGACGATCATTCAGCTTTGCAGAACCATCCCCCGCGACACCAGACCGGCAGCCACCGCCATGGGAGAACGGCCGCAGCATCCGGGCGGACATTATGGCGGCCAGCCCAGTTCGATCTCGACGACGACCGGCCTGACCTGACGCATGGCGGAATCGGTCGACGGAAATTCGACGTCGCCGTTCACCTTGTCGAGCGCATCGCCCGGCGCGTCGCTCGCAGGCTCGAATCTGACCGACAGGTTGCAGCCGCCCACCGGCTTGTCGAGGCGACCGCCGTCCCAGCCGCTCGTGTAGCCGCCGAGGTCCCACCCGAATCCCGTCAGGATGAAGGGCTTGCCGTTCATGACCTCGATCTCCGCCAACGTGGCGCCATTGATGACAGGCCTGTCGAGCCCCGAGACGGCGACCGGCCAGGTCGAGCCGTTGCGGATGATGACGACGTTGGGGCGCGCATAGACATCGTGCCACAGGATGTCGATGCGCTTGTGCGGATCCGTCCCAAAGATCACGGTTCCCGGCTCCGTGTTGCCCTCGCCGATGGGAATGTCGGCACGCTCGACGTTGGCGGCGCCGAAGGCTTGCGCGAGCGTGCGCTCATCGGCATTGCGGTCGAAGGGACCGGTACAGGCCAGCACCTCCGGCAGCCGGTCCTGGGCGAAGGCGGCCGCCACAGTGGTGACGCAAATCAGGGATGCAAGTCGCAGGGACGGGTACATCGCTTCTCGAACCGTTCTGGCGGTCGGGACTGCCCGGACGCAATATTGGAGCCTACCGCAGGGAACCGCAGCATGGCCGACGAAATCGTCTTCTATCACAACCCGCGTTCGCGGGCGCAGATGGCGCACTGGATGCTCGAGGAAGTCGGCGCACCCTACCGGATCGTGCCGATCGATTTCACGAAGGGAGAGCACAAGTCGCCGTCCTTCCTGGCGCTCAATCCCATGGGCAAGCTGCCGACCATCGTTCATCGCGGTACCGTCGTTACGGAGACCGCTGCGATCATCGCCTACCTGGCGGACGCTTTTCCGGACGCAGGTCTTGCGCCTCCCCCTGGCGACACGGCGCGCGGCACCTATTATCGCTGGCTGTTCTTCGGAGCCGGCTGCATCGAGCCGGCCCTCGTCGACCAGATGCTGAAGCGGCCCCTGCCGGAGCAGAAGGGTGCGGTCGGCTGGGGCAGCTACGACGACGTGCTGAGGACGCTGAAGACGGCGCTGGGGCAGGGGCCCTATCTCCTGGGAGACAGGTTCAGTGCCGCGGACGTCTATGTCGGGTCGGAGCTGCGCTGGGGAATGATGTTCGGCGCACCGGGGCTCAAAGGCGAGAAGCTCTTTGACGACTACGTGTCCTGCCTCAACGCCCGTCCAGCCCTGCAACGGACCAGCGCGGCTGCCGCCGGCTGAAACGAGACCGATGGCGTCCCCGACCACCCCCCGCAGGCTGGCGACCATCCTGTTCGCCGACGTCTCCGGCTACAGCCGCATGATGCGCGCTGACGAGGAACGCACCCTCGTCGACCTGCGCGCGCATCTGGCCGAGCTGGTGGCGCCGGTGGTCGAACGGTTCGGCGGCCGCATCGTGAAGACGGTGGGCGACGGCGTGATGGCCGAGTTCGGCAGCGCGGTCGAGGCCGTGCGGTCCGCGGTCGAGCTGCAGCGCGGCATGGCGGAGCGCAACGAAGACGTTCCCCCGGAGAGGCGGCAGACCTTCCGCATCGGACTGCACCTGGGCGACGTGATCGCCTCGGACGACGATGTGTTCGGCGACACGGTGAACGTCGCCGCCCGCCTGCAAGGTGTGGCCGAGCCGGGCGCCATCGTGCTGTCGGTAAGCGTCTACGAGCAGGTGCGGGACAAGCTCGCCTTGCCGTACCGTGACCTCGGCAACCGATCGGTGAAGAACATCGACCGTCCGGTCCATGTGTATGCCCTCGATTCCTCGGCGCTCGCCCAGGGCGCCGCGGCGGCAGCCCCGCCGCCGCCGCGGCGCGGGCGTGTGGCGGTCGTCCTCGCGGCCTTCGCGGCGGTGCTGCTGGCAGGTGCGGGCGCCGTCGCCTATTTCTCCGGCCACCTCCTGCCGGCGGAGGAGGCCGTGGCCGCCGCGCCGGCGCCGGTCGAGACGGGCCTGTCGGTGGCGGTGCTGGTCTTCGCCAACCAGAGCGGCGACCCCGCCCAGGATTATTTCTCCGACGGGCTGACCGAGGACATCACGCGCGCGCTCGGGCGCTTCAAGCAGCTCACCGTGCTCTCATACGGCGCGGTGCTGCCGTTCCGCGGCAAGAACCTGCCGCCCCAGGAGATCGGCCGCGCGTTGCGGGCGCGTTACATCGTGGGCGGAACGGTACGCCGCATGGGTGCGCGGGTGCGCGTCACCGTGCAGTTGAGCGACGCGATGACCGGCACGCAGCTCTGGTCCGAACATTACGACGACGACCTCGGCGACATCTTCGCGGTGCAGGACCGCATCGCCCGCCGGATCGCGGGTACCCTGGCCACCAACCTTCAGCAGCTCGCCGTGCAGCAGAGCCTGCGCAAGCCGACCGACAATCTCGATGCCTACGACATGCTGCTGCGCGGCCGTACCCGGGCGGCGGAGACGACGCCCTCGGGCAACCGGGCGGCGCGCGAGATGCTGGAGAAGGCGATGGTGATGGCGCCGAACTATGCCGACGCCTATGCCGAGCTGGCCGGCGTTCATTTCGAACGCGCCACCTTCGGCTGGTCGGAATTCCCCCAGCAAGATATCGACACAGCGATTCGCTACGCCCAGAAGGCGATCGATCTCGACGAGGAGAACGTGCTGGCGCACGGTCTCCTTGCCCGCGCCTACGCGGCGACCCGCAAGTACGACCTGGCGATGGCCGAGTCGGAGCGCGCGCTCGAGATCAATCCCAGCGATGCCGAGGTGCTGAGGGCGCGCGCCGCGGTGCTGTTGTGGACCGGCCGCCTCGAGGAAGCGATCGCGACCGCAGAGATCGCCAACCGCCTCAACCCCAATATCGGTCCCGAGGCCGCGCTCAATCTCGGCATCGCCTATCTGCTGAGCGGCCGCTATGCCAACGCGGTGCGGCTGCTGGAGACCGTGCGAGCCCGCTTTCCGGCCTATCCGCTTCTCGACCTGCCGCTGGCCGGCGCCTACGCCGAGATGGGTCGTGCGGCCGAAGCCAAGGACGCGCTGGAGGAAGGGCGGCGCAAGAACCCGCATCTCGACGCCGCGAGTTTCGGCACGCGCTTCCAGGATCCGGCGCTTCAGCAGCGGCTCGCGGCGAGCCTGCGCAAGGCCGGTCTCAAGTGAGGTGGACCATCGACCTATTGGCTGGGTGACTTCAGGCTCTGCCAGTTGGTGTTGGCGCGTGCCGCGTTCACTTCGGCTTCCTCGCGAAACCGCTCGGATCCGCCCACGCTGGCGAAGACATAAAGGCGCCCGCCGGAGATGACCCAGATCGTCGGGTCGGATTCGCGCAGATTTCCGTTCGCCATGTTCATGGCGCACTGGCCGCCGAACTGCGGTGCGTACTTGTCGGGGTCGGCCCTGAAGAGATCACGGTGCAGCGCATTGGCGAAGCGGTAGCGGACACCGTCCCAGACCAGCTCGTGGTCGGCGCTGCCCGGCGTCGGCGCGCCCAGCGTGAAATAGGCCACCGGATCGTAGCCCTTGAGCCCGAGGCGCGCCGTGCTGGCCGGCCTGGGTTGGGCACCCGCCATGGACATCCCCGCCAGGCTACCGGCGAGGACGGCCGCAGCCGTCCCCCGGAGGAACGTGCGACGCGTCGACATTTCCCTCTCCAGTTGTGCCGGCGTTCACGCCGGCCCTTTGCGAAGTGGGCCTCGATTGGGGCGGAAGGGTGGCGTCTTGTGAACGAACGTTCAAGCCGGTCGGGCCGGCCGCGTGGACGCGCCGCCCCGACCGCGTTCGAGCATGCGGTGGGCGATCTCCGTCTCGCCGAGCACGATGAGATTGGCGCCCAGTCTCTCGAAATGCTCCACCGTCGCGCTCGAGTGGGCCCGGGCCAGGATATCGAGTTCGGGATTGACGGCGCGGGCCTGCTGGACGATCTGGCCGGCCTCGAAGGGCTCCGGGATGGTGACGTAGAGGCGCCGTGCGCCGGCGAGGTTGAGTGCGGCGATGATGGCCGGTTCGGCGGCGTTGCCGGTGAAGACTTCGGCGCCGTCGCTGCGGGCACGGGCGACACCGGCATCGCTTGCCTCGACAACGATCATCTTTGCGCCGTCTCCCCTCAGCCCGGCGCCGACTGTAGAGCCGACCCGGCCATATCCGATCACGATGTCGTGGCCGGTCAGCGTCGTCGGCTTGAGGTCGGTCGCGGGCTCGTAAGGCCGGGCCGCCGTTGCATCGGCCTTCTCCTGGGCGAGGCGCTCGAGGAAGGAGAAGATCAGGGGATTGAGAACGATCGACACGATGGCGCCGGCGAGGACGAGGTCGCGCGATTCCTTGGGCACCATGCCCAGCCCGATGCCGATGCCGATCAGGATGAACGAGAATTCGCCGATCTGCGCCAGGCTCGCCGAAACGGTGAACGCGGTCGACCGACCGTGACCGAAGGCCCTTACGATGAAATAGGCGGCCACGGACTTGCCGGCGACGATGATGGCGATGGTGGCGACGACGGCCACCGGCTGCTCCACGAACACCGCCGGGTCCAGCAGCATGCCGACCGAAACGAAGAACAGCACGGCGAAGGCGTCCCGCAGCGGGATGGCCTCCTCGGCGGCTCGCTGGCTGAGGTCGCTTTCGCCCAGCACCATGCCGGCGAAGAAGGCGCCGAGCGCGAAGGAGACGCCGAACAGGTGGGCCGCGCCGTAAGCCACGCCAAGCGCGATGGCGTAGACGGCGAGGCGGAACAGTTCGCGCGATCCCGTATGCGCCGTGAAGTGCATCAGCCAGGGAATGACGCGCCGGCCGACGATCAGCATGATCGCCACGAAGACCGAGACCTTGGCCAGGGTGGCGAGGAGGCCGAGCAGGATCTCGGTTGGGGGTATGCCCTTGCCTTCGGTCGCCACCGCGAGCGCGGGCAGCAGGACCAGGGCCAGCACCATCACGAGATCCTCGACCACCAGCCATCCGACGGCGATGCGGCCGCGATGCGTCTCTAGGATGTGCCTTTCCTGCAGGGCGCGGATGAGGACGACGGTGCTGGCAACGGAGAGCGCCAGGCCGAACACGAAACCGGCGATCGGCCGCCAGCCCAGCGCCCAGGAGAGGCTGGCGCCCATGAGGGTGGCGACGGCGATCTGCCCGATGGCGCCGGGGATCGCGATGCGGCCGACCGAAAGCAGGTCCTTCAGCGAAAAGTGCAGGCCCACGCCGAACATCAGCAGGATGACGCCGATTTCCGCGAGCTCTGTGGCCAGGGCCGGGTCAGCGGTGAAACCCGGCGTGTAGGGACCCACGAGAACGCCGGCCAGCAGATAGCCGACCAGGGGCTGCACCCGCAGCCGCTGGGCGATCAGGCCGAGCACGAAGGCGAGCATCAGTCCCGCAGCGATGGTCGCAATGAGCGGGGTCTGATGCTCCGGCATCCGGTTTCTCTCAGCGATTGAATGGACGCTTCCGGTGTGGCGCGCCCCCCTGGAAATTGCAATCAGTCTCAGCGGAATTGGGAGGTTCGAGATGACGATATCGCGACGCAAACTGCTGGGTGGCAGCCTGGCGTTGTCGACGGTCGGTGCCGCTGGCGCGCCGGCGCGGGCGCAGGCCTATCCCACCAAGCCGATCCGCTGGATCGCGCCCTTCGCCGCCGGCGGCAACTACGACCTGACGTCGAGGCTGGTGGGTGAAGGTATGTCGCGCACCCTCGGCCAGACGGTGATCGTCGACAACCGGCCGGGTGCCGGTGGGCTCGTCGGCGCCGAAGCGGCGGCCAATGCGCCGGCCGACGGCTACACCGTCGTCATGGGAAGCTTCAGCGTTCTGTACGTCTCTCCCTATCTCGCGGGCAAGCCGTCGCTGGTCCCGATGTTCGCGCCGATCAGCCTGCTGTCGACCGTGCCGATGATCCTGGTCGGCAAGGCGGACGGGCGCTTCGCCGACATCCGCGCGGCTCTCACCGAAGCCAAGGCCAGGCCCGGTACGGTCACCATCGGTCATGCCGGCAACGGTACGACCAACCACATCGCCATTCTGCGCCTCGAAGTGAACGAGGGCGTGAAGTTCAATATCATTCCCTACAAGGGATCGGGGCCCGGCCTCACCGACCTGATGTCGGGCCAGATCGATCTCTACATGGACCAGCTCACGACCTCGCTGCCGCACATCAAGTCGGGCAAGCTCAAGGGCATGCTGGCGATGAGTCCCGATCGGATCGCACAGTTGCCGGACATGCCGTCGCTCTCCGACATCGGCAGCAAGCCGTTCGACGGCGGAACGACGGCCGGCGTGCTGGCGCGCGTCGAGACGCCCAAGCCAATCCTCGAGACACTGAACGGCGCCGTCGTGAAGGCACTCAAGGACCCCGCCATTGCCGCGAAGCTGGCCGAGCTCGGGGCAGTGCCCCGCCCGTCGACGATGGAGGAGTTCGCAGCTTACATGAAGGATCAGGAGGCGGGCGTTAGCGCACTTGTGAAGTCTGGTTTGTTGAAACCGTCCTGAGCGGGTGTCATGTCGACGGCATGACAACGCTCTTCAGGACGATCACTCTGGTCTTGCTACTCGCCGTGGCCGGCGCCGCTGCGGGGTGCAGCGGGGTCCCGCAGGACGGCCGTTATCAGACGCATGGGAACGCCAGTTGGGACAACTGGCGCGGTTGACCGGGTCGAAAGTCCGCCCTCAGGCGATCTCCTTCATTACCGCCCACAGGTCGGCCTTCCGTTCGAAGCCGATGCCCGGCGAGTCGGGCAGCGATACGCGGCCGTCGACGACGGCGCAATCGTCGGCGAAACCACCGAATGGCGCGAAGACCTGCGGGTAGGATTCGTTGCCGCCGCATTGCAGTCCGACGGCGATGTTCAGCGCAAACTGATGCCCGCCATGCGGCACGCAGCGCCTGGGCGACCAGCCGTGGGCCTTCAGCATCTCTATGGTGCGCAGATACTCGACCAGGCCGTAGGACAGGGCGGGATCGTATTGCAGGATGTCGCGGTCCGGACGCAGCCCGCCGTGCCGGATGAGGTTCCGCGCATCCTGCATCGAGAACAGGTTCTCTCCGGTGGCGAGCGGCGGCGCGTACTCGGTGGCGAGCGCCGCATGCGCCAGGTAGTCGAGCGGATCGAGCGGCTCCTCGTACCAGCGCAGGCCAAGATCCTTGATGGCGCGACCGAACTCGATTGCCGTCGTGAGATCGAACCTGCCGTTGACGTCGACCGCGAGGCGCTCGCCGGCGCCGACGATCTTCAGCACCGCTTCGATGCGCTTCAGGTCCTCGGCCAGCGGCACGCCGCCGACTTTCATTTTCACGCAGGAGTAACCCAGGCCGAGATACTGTTTCATCTCGTCCTGCAGCGCCTGCAGGCCCTTGCCGGGATAGTAGTAGCCGCCGGCGGCATAGACCCACGCCTTCTCGTCCGCCTGACCGCCGTTGTAACGGTCGGCCAGCAGTTTCCACAACGGCACCCGCGTGGCCTTTGCGACGGCGTCCCAGATCGCCATGTCGAGCACGCCGACGGCGACGGAGCGCTCCCCGTGCCCGCCCGGCTTCTCGTTGGACATCATCGCGGCCCAGCATTTCGAGGGATCGAGCAATCCCTCGGCATCGAGCAGCGAGTCGGGCGCGGCCTGGCTGAGCCGCGGGATGAACCGTTCGCCCAGCAGACCATGCTGCGCGTAGCGGCCGTTCGAATTGAACCCGAAGCCGACCACCGGCTTGCCGTCGACCATCACGTCAGTGACCACCGCCACCACCGATGCGGTCATCTGGCTGAAGTCGATGTAGGCGTTGGCGATTTTGGAGCGGATCGGAGAGACGATGTCGCGGATGGCGACGATGCGCATGGGGTCGTCCGTATCTGGAGGGCCGGATCCAGCGGTTCTACAGGTGCGCGCGGGCCACGGCCAGCAGGTGGGGCGGGGCCACCGGCTTGCGCAGGAAGGGAGCCTCCCGGAGGCCGGCTGGCACATTGGCCGGATCGCTCGCCGATACGAAGACGAAGGGTACTCCCCGCGCGCGCAGGTGCTCGGCGATCGGGAAGGTGAGGCCGTCCGTGACCTTTATGTCGAGGAAGCTGAAATCCACCCGTTCGAGCGCCGCGGCCATTGCGTCTCCTGCGCTCCCGGCCACGACCGGAACGCAGCCGAGCTGATCGCGCACCAGGGCGGCCAAGTGGTCGGCCACCAGGTCATCGTCTTCGACAATCAGAACGTGCTTCGCCATGGCAAGACCTAAAACGTGCGTGCGCGGAGCAGGTTCCTCACAGCGTCTACCGAAACCTTTGCCTTCCTGCGGCGTAATTAGGTCAGATGCGGCATGCGTTTCATATGGCTGCGCCCGAACGGCCCTCTGCCCGCCAGATGCTTCGTGCAGCGACGGCGAGCCTGCATGAGGAGGTCGACGCGCGCTTTTCCAGTCCCTTCGATACGGATAAGAATGCTTACGTAGCGTTCCTGACGGCGCTTGCCCGGGTGGTGCGGCCGCTGGAGGCTGCCTTGGAGAGGGGTGGCGTGGACCGTCTGCTTGCAGACTGGCCGCTGCGACGCCGGTCCGACGCGCTTGAGCGCGACCTCGAGATCCTCGCGGTTCGCGTGCCGTCGCCAATTTCCGTCGGCGTGACGCGGGACGAGGCCCGCCTGTTTGGGCGCCTCTACGTTCTTGAGGGCTCGCGCCTCGGCGGTCGGTTGCTGGTGCGGCGCGCGCTCGCGAACGCCGACCCGCGGGTGCGGGCGGCCACGCATTACCTCGGGCACGGGGCGGGCGCGGATTTCTGGGGTGGCTTCCTGCGTCGGCTGGAGGGATCTGAGGCGGTTGCTGCGTCGCCTGAGCGGACGATGCTGGGTGCGCGAGAGGCCTTCGGATTGTTCATGACGGAACAGGCGCATGGCTGAGCCTGTGCCCCCCGTCGACCTCACCAACTGTGACCGCGAACCCATCCACCTCCTGGGAGCGATCCAGCCTTTCGGCTTTCTGGTCGCGCTCGACAGCGCGCAATGGATCATCACGCGCCTGTCGGGCAACTCCGAGGTCTGGCTGGGCGCTGGGCCGGCCAAACTGGTCGGTCGGCCGATCGAGGATGTTTTCACCCACGAGGCGATCCACCTGATCCGGGGCCAGCTCCAGACGGCGGTCTTCACCAACACCGTGGCCCGCGCCTTCTCGGTGGCGTTGCTTCCCGATGCGTACCGTTTCGACCTTGCCGTGCACGTGAACGAAGACACGATCGTCATCGAGGCCGAGCCGTGCGTCGACGAGCAGGGTGTGAATTCGGGTGCTCTGGTGCGCGCGATGATCGCGCGCCTTCAGCAGACGCCTGACCTCCGGACCTTCTACCGGGTCGCGGCCCGCGAGATGCGTGGTCTGACCGGCTTCGACCGTGTGATGGTCTATCGCTTCGAGCATGACGGCTCGGGCGAGGTGATTGCGGAGTCCGCGCGCGGCGGTCTGGAAAGCTATCTCGGGCTGCATTATCCGGCGTCGGACATCCCGCGCCAGGCGCGGATACTCTACGAGCGCAACTGGCTGCGGATCATTCCGAACGTTTCCGCAAAGCCCGTACCGGTCGAGCCCGGCCTGGTCGAGGGCCGGCCCATCGACCTGTCGATGAGCGTGCTTCGCAGCGTGTCTCCGATCCACATCGAGTATCTGCAGAACATGGGGGTGGGCGCCTCGATGTCGGTGTCAATCCTGCGAGACGGAAAACTGTGGGGGCTGTTCGCCTGCCATCACTACGGTCCCCACAACGTGCCCTTTGAACGGCGCACGGCGGCGGAACTGTTCGGCCAGATGTTCTCGCTGCTGATGGAGAGTCGCGAGCGTGACGGCGAAGCCGCTTACGAAGCACGCGCGCGTAAGCTTCACAACCAGCTCGTCACCGTCATGGCGGCCGAAGCGACGCGGTTCGACAGCATCGTCTCCCATCTCGATGAAATTGCCGACCTGCTGGCCTGCGACGGCATCGGCGTCTGGACCGGTGGGCATGCCACCCTGCAGGGCATGACCCCGACGCAGGATCACTTCGCCGGTCTCATCGATCATCTGGTGCGGCGCGATCTCAGGGACGTGTTCGCCACCTACGAAATCGGCGCCGAATACCCGCCCGGCCGTGACTTCGCCGACCGTGCGGCCGGCATGCTGGTCGTGCCGCTGTCCCGTCCAGCGCGAGACTTCCTCATCTTCTTTCGCAAGGAAGTGGCGCGGTCGGTGAACTGGGCCGGCGATCCTGGCAAGCCGGTCGTCGTCGGCCCCCTCGGGGCGCGCCTCACGCCGCGCAAGAGCTTCGAGCTCTGGCGCGAGACGGTGAGCGGCCAGTCGGCACCGTGGCAGCCCGTCGACATTCGCATCGCCGAAAGCCTGCGGGTCAGCCTGCTCGAAGTCATTCTGCGCCTGTCCGACATCACCGAGGTTGAACGCCGGCGGGCGCAGGAGCGGCAGGAGCTGCTGATCGCCGAGCTCAACCACCGGGTCCGAAACATCCTGGGTCTTATCCGGGGTGTCATCTCGCAGAGCCGCGACCCGTCGCTTTCGGTCGATGCCTTCACCGATGTCGTCGGTGGACGCATCCAGGCGCTGGCGCGCGCGCACGACCAGATCACGGCCGACAACTGGGGGCCGGCTTCGTTCCGCGGACTGGTCTCCGCGGAGGCGGGCGCCTATCTCGGCGGCAAGGCGACGCGCGTGCGCCTCTCGGGTCCGGAAATGCTGCTGGAGCCGCAGGGCTTCACCACCCTGGCGTTGGTCGTGCATGAACTGATGACGAACTCCGCCAAGTATGGCGCACTGAGCGACAGTACGGGAGCGATCGACATCGAGACCCGACTCGACCCCCAGCGCAACCTGCACATCTCCTGGACCGAGCAGGGCGGGCCGCCGGTCAGGGCCCCGACCCGCCGCGGGTTCGGTTCGACCGTGATCGAGCGCTCGATTCCCTACGACCTGAAGGGCGAGGCGACCATCGAATACGACGCGACGGGCGTCCGCGCCCGATTCCTGGTCCCCGCCGCCTATGTTCGTCCGGCGCCGGGGGCGTTGGCGGACACCGCCGCCGAGGCGGCGCCCGACGTGGGCGCGGCCGACCTGCCGAAGGATGTGCTGATCGTCGAGGACAACATGATCATCGCGCTCGACGCCGAGAGCTCGCTCCTGCGCGCGGCCATCGAGACCGTGCGGGTCGCCTCGAGCGTGGCGCAGGCGATGCGGGCAATCGCCACCCGACCGCCCGATTTCGCCCTGCTCGACATCAATCTCGGCCGCGAGACGAGTTTCGCGGTCGCCGAGCATCTCGATTCGCTCGGCATTCCCTTCGTGTTCACCACCGGCTACGGCGAGGACATCGCCTTCCCGCCCAAGCTGCTGGGCGTCCCGCGCATCCGCAAGCCCTATACCGGCGACGCGCTGCTGATGGCGATGCGCCGCTAGCCGGCGGCGAAGACGTTGCGGCGGTTCTGCCGGAACAGCAGCCACCAGGCCACCGCTCCGTTCAGCAGGTTCCAGGCGATTCCGTTGATGAAGGCCGCGCGGTAGGAGCCGGTCATGTCGAACAGCACACCACCCATCCAGCCGCCCAGCGCCATGCCGACCAGGGTCGAGGAAATCGCGAGGCCGACCCGGAAGCCGGCTTCCTTGGGCGGAAAATACTCGCGGACGATGATGGCGTAGGACGGCACGATGCCACCCTGGAACAGGCCGAACATCGCCGACGCGAGGTAGAGCGAGGTGACGGAGTCGTCGATCAGATAAAAGACCAGCGCTACGCATTGCAGGGTCGAGCCGAGGAGCAGCGTCTTCACGCCGCCGACCCGGTCGGCGATCCAGCCGGAGGCGATGCGGCTCACGATGCCGAAACCGAGCATCAGCGACAGCATCTCCGCCCCGCGCGCCACGCCGTAGCCCAGGTCGGCGCAGTAGGCGACGATATGGACCTGCGGCATCGACATGGCGACGCAGCAGCCGATTCCGGCGACGACCAGCACCGCCTGCAGCGCATTGGGCGAGAGGCCGAGCGAACGCGGCGTATGGGCGGCGGCGCCGGCCGTTCCCGGGACGCCCGTCATCTGTTCCGGGGGCGGCTTTCGGCGCAAGGTCAGGGCCAGCGGGATCATCGCCACGAGGCACAGCGCGCCGGCGGCCCAATAGGTGACCCGCCAGCCATGATCGTGGATCAGCGTCTGGATGATCGTCGGCCAAATCGCGCCCGCGAGATAGTTGCCGGAGGCGGCGATGGCGACGGCGATCCCGCGTCGCCGGTCGAACCAATGCGAGATGTCCGCCACCAAGGGCGCGAACGTCGCGGCCGAGCTGAAGCCGATCAGAACCTGGACCGCGGCGAACAGGGGCAGCGCGGTTGCCAACGGCGCAAGCGCAAAACCCAGGGCGAGACCGGTTGCACTGAGTACCGCCGTAAGGACGATACCTCGCTTGTCGACCAGCCTGCCCCAGGTGACGCCGCCGGCGAAGAAGCCCAGCGTGTTCATCGTGTAGGCGAAGGAGATGTCGGCGCGGGTAATGCCGAGATCCTGCTGGATCGACGGCAGCGCCACGACGAGGCACCACATGCCGATGCCGCCGACCGTGCTCAGGGTGACGCTGGCGGCGAGGCGCCACCAGGCATAGCTCGACTCGACGCCGGACATGATCAGCCGCCGAGTGCGCCCTGCGTGTTGACGTAGAGCGCGTAGAGCGAGTGGCTCGCCGCCATGAACAGGCGGTTGCGGTAACGGCCGCCGAAGCAGACGTTGGCGCAGCGCTCGGGCAGGTCTATGTGCCCGATCGGCTTGCCTGAGGAATTGAAGATGCGCACGCCGTCGAGGTCGGCCGAGCCCATGCCCCAGCCGCACCACAGGTTGCCGTCGACATCGACGCGAAAGCCATCTGGCGAGCCGCCGGGACCGGCGTCGATCAGTACCGAGCTCTCGCCCAGCGTCGTCTCGTTGCCGTCGCCGACGACATCAAAGGAGAGGATCGTGCGATGCGGCTCGGCGCGCGAGGCCACGACGTAGAGCTTCTTTTCGTCGGGCGAGAAGGCGAGGCCGTTGGGACCGGGAATGTCGTCGGCCATCACCGCGAGCTTGCCGGTGGTGGGATCGAGCCGGTAGACCGCGGGCCTGTTCTCGCTCTCTTCCTTGTGGCCTTCGTAGTAACCCAGGATGCCGAACGTGGGATCGGTGAACCAGATCGAGCCGTCCGACCTTACCACCACGTCGTTGGGCGAGTTGAGCGCCTTGCCGTTGTAGGAATCGGCCAGCACCGTGATGGTGCCGTCATACTCGAAGCGCACCACGCGGCGGGTATCATGCTCGCAGGCGATCAGGCGGCCGCGGCGGTCGCGCGTGTGGCCGTTGGCGTTGTTCGAAGGCTTGCGGAAGATCGAGACATTGCCCGTCTCCTCGTCCCATCGCAGCACGCGGTTGTTGGGAATGTCGCTCCACAGGAGATAGCGGCCGTCGCCGAACCACACGGGACCCTCGGACCAGCGGCAGCCGGTATGGAGCCGTTCGACCGAGGCGAGCACCAGCCGGTACTGGTTGAACGACGGGTCGAGCACGCGTACGGCCGGATCAGGGTAGCGCTCGCTGGGCTGCCACATTCTGGTTTCCTCGTTCTTGCTTTGGCGCGAGGCGTGGCGCCGAATTTCGGACGAGCATGCCTGCCCGGCGGTCGGGAGCCAAGCGCCGAACAGGTGCCGGCGGTGTTCCGAAGGGCGGCTTTTATATAGGTCAAACCCTTGAAGAAATCGTGGGAATGGCCCGGCGGGGCTGTGATATACCGCCAGACCCGCTCGCTCCTCGGGGCCAGCCAATGCTTGCAAGTCCTAAAGGGATGGTTGTGATGAAGCCGAAGTTTGTGACGATTGACCGCCACCCCGGACGCTCGGCCCAGACCATCGGTGTCGCCCGTGCGCTCGGCACCGATCCGGATCTCATTCACGAACCGTCGGTCGGCGTCGTCGGCACCAAGGGCGACAGCCAGTGCTATCTCGGCGTCATGTCCAAGGTCGAGGCGATCCACGCCCAGCTCAAGGCCCGCATCGGCACCGGCCCGAACCAACTCAAGATGCGCCTGGTCCAGCCCGAATACACGATCGCCACCTCGGACGGCATCCGCAACGGCACGCGCGAGATGCGCTATTCGCTGATCGGCCGCGAAGTGACGCAGGACGCGCTGTGCGAGCATCTGAGCGCCACCGGGCTTGCCGGCACGATCGCGGTGGTGGCCTGCGACAAGCCGCCGGTCGGGACGCTCTCCGCGCTGCTCGAACACAATCTGCCCTCGATCATCATGTCGGACGGCGCAATCCATCCCGGCAAAGAGCCGCACACGGGCGAGCCGCTCGACATCGTGAGCGCCTACCAGGTGGCCGGTCATCCCGACGCCGAGTACCGACACCTCATCGCCTGCCATGCCTGCCCGGGAATCGGCAGCTGTGGCGGCATGTTCACCTACAACACCATGCAGACCTTCATTGGCGTGGTCGGCATGCAGCCCCTGCACATGGTGGCGCCGGCCTCCGACGATCCGCGCCGCACCAACGAGTTCGCCGTCGAGCTGGTCGATCACCTCGCGAACCTCATCAAGAACGACCTGAAGCCGCGCGACATCGTCGTGCGCGATTCGATCCGCAACGCGGTGATCGTGGCGATGGCGGTCGGCGGTTCGACCAACGTCGTGCTGCATGCTCCGGAGATCGCCCGCGCCGCCGGCTACGGCGACTTCTGGAAGGACGTGATGACGCCGGAGGAGTTCAACTACCTCTCGCAGAACATCGTCCCCGTGCTGACCGACGCGCGGCCCTACGGCAAATACTCGATGGTCGACATCGACAAGGTCGGCGGCGTGCAGGTGATCGTGCGCGAGCTACTGGAGGCCGGCCTGCTGAACGGCGACGTGCTGAGCTGCACCGGCGAGACCCTCGCCAGGCAGGTCGAGCGGCTGGGCGCCAAGAAGGCGGACGGCAAGGTCGTCTATCCGGTCGAAAAGCCCTACAAGCCGACCGGCGGCCTGCGCATGCTGGGCGGCAACCTGTCGCCGGACTTCTCGGCGATCCTGAAGCTCGCGGGCGTCGAGGGCGGCCTCGAGAACAATCTGTTCCGCGGCCGTGCCCGTGTGTTCGAGGGCGAGGCGGGACTGCTCAAGGCGCTCGACGAGACGCCGGAGACTTTCCAGAACCACGACATGATCATCGTGCGCTACGAGGGGCCGAGCGGGGCGCCCGGCATGCCGGAGATGCTCGACCCGACCTCGCGCATCACGACGCTGTGCCGCGAGCGCAACATCGTCGTCGCCCTGATGACCGACGCGCGCTTCTCGGGCGGCTCGGTCGGCCTCGTGATCGGCCATGTCGGTCCCGAGGCGGCGATCGGCGGCCCGATCGGGCTGGTCGAGGAGGGCGACGAGATCGTGGCCGACCTCAACATCAACGAGCTGAACTGCATCCAACTCGCCGATCCCGCCATCTATGCGAAGCGCAAGGCGGCGTGGAAGAAGGTGGTCGCGGACAATGGCGGCATCCATCCCAATTGCGGCACCGCCGACACGCGCCTGCTCCATCGCGCGCGGACCAGCGCGGTGCCCGCGACTCGCGGCGGCGGCCTGCATCCCAACCGCGAGGTCTGGGTGCGCGCGCCGCGCAAGGCCGAGCGCCAGGACTTCAAGCTGCGCAACAAGCACCGGCCCGAGTTCGACAAGAGCTTCTGACGTATTGTTCCCGTCGTCTCAGCCGTAGCATCGCGTAGCGCGGCTCCGGTCGAGACGACGGAACTTAATTAACGCCGTAGGTGGTTTTGGCGGCTTCTTTGCTGACCAAGCCTAGGCGCACGTCGCGTTCGACGGCCTCGGGCTCCCGCTTCGCCGGATCCCCATAGCCCCCGCCGCCGGGCATCTCGACCACCAGGCGCTCGCCAGCGGGCACGGTCTGGAAGCCCTTGGCCCTCAGCTCCTGGCCCGAGGCGAGCGACAGGCGGCCGTTGGCGCCGGGTTTGCCGCCGTCGCGGCCGCGCGCCGGATACTTGACCCGTTCGAAGGTGGCGAAGATTCCGAAGGGCGCGCCCTCGCGATGCTCGACTTCCATCACCTGGCCGAGGCCGCCGCGCTGCGCGCCGGCTCCACCCGAGTCCTGGCGGTATTCCTTTTTCCAGATCACCACCGGCGCGATGGTCTCGGTGATCTCGACCGGCACGTTGCGCACCCCGGACGGGAAGGGCGTGGCCGACAGGCCGTCGAGCGTCGGGCGTGCACCCGCGCCGCCGGAATGGAAGGTCGTGACCATGAAGGGACGGCTGTTGCCGCCCTTCCCCGTGATACCGGTTCCCGTCATGCCATGTCCGGCACCGAGCTTCAGGTTCCAGAGGTTGGACGTGCCTTCGGCGGGAACCTGCCCGGGGATGACCTGATGCAGCGCGTCGAAGCAGACGTCGGACAGCATGTGGCCGATCGTGCTTCGCGCATTCACCGCCGCCGGGTGGAGCGCGTTGACGATGGTGTTCTCGGGCGCCGTGACGAGGATCGAGTCGAGCGTGCCGGCATTGTTGGGAATGGTCGGCGCCACGATGCACTTGATGCCGAAGGCCGTGTAGGCTTCCGTATAGCACATCGGCGAATTGATGCCGTAGATCGACGCGCCCGAGGTCCCGGCATAGTCGACCGAGATGTGGTCGGCATGGATCGTGACGGCGGCATGCAGATCGATCGGCGCATCGTATCCGTCGATCCGCATATGGCCCTTCCAGGTGCCGCGCGGCAGCTTGGAGATGGCGGCGATCATGCCGGCGCGGCTTTTCTCGATGATGTGCGTGCCGAGCTCGTCCAGATTCTCGATCCCGTGCTCGGCCATCATGTCGGACAGCCGCTTCTCGCCGATGCCGTTGCAGCCGATCAGCGCGTGGATGTCGCCCTCGACCTGCACCGGCTCGCGCACGTTGGCGCGCACGATGCGCATCACGCTCTCGTCGATCACGCCTTGGCGCATCAGCGGCAGCAGCGGCAGGAAGAGGCCCTCATGGAAGACCTGCCGGCCGTCGGGCGACTGGCCGAGGCCGCCGATGTCGACCACGTGCGTGGTGCACGAGAATAGCGCCACCAGCTTGCCGTCGTGGAAAGCGGGCGAGGTCACGACGATGTCGTAGAGATGGCCGGTGCCCTTCCACGGATCGTTGGTGACGTAGGCATCGCCTGGCTTCATCGTTTCGACCGGGAACTCGCGAATGAAGTGGATGACGCTGCGCGCCATCGAGTTCACGTGACCCGGCGTGCCGGTGACGGCTTGCGCGAGCATCCGGCCTTCGAGGTCGAAAACGCCGGCCGAGATGTCGCCGGCCTCGCGCGCGCTGGTCGAGAAGGCGGTGCGTACCAGTGCCCGCGCCTGCTCCTCGACGACGGAGAGAAGGCGGTTCCACATGACCTGCAGGCGGATGTCGCCCAATGGCGACTTGGGAGACGTGCTCATGCGCGGTCCTCCAGGACGATCTGACCCACTTCGTTGATGCGGGCGACGAAGCCGGCGGGAACGACGGTAGTGGTACCGTCCTCGACGATCAGCGCCGGTCCGTCGAACGACATGCCGGGCGTCAGCGCCCTGCGCTCGTGGAGAGCTGCCCGTTCCAGGAGGCCGCTCGCGGGATCAAGTACCTCGCGATGGCCCGACGGCGCGGGCGCGGCGATCTTCGTCACGCGCCTGGCGGGTGGCGGCAGCGGCCGGTCGGTGCCGATCGACAGGGTCCAGGTCAGGGCCTCGACTTCGAGCTTGGGAATGGCTCGGCCGAACACCTGCTCGTAGGTCGCCTCGAAGCGGCGGCGCAGGTCGTCTGCGGCATCCGCGGCGAACGGCTCGTTGGGCAGCGGCACGGCGATCTCATGGCCCTGGCCGCGATAGCGCATGAAGGCCTGGCGCGATTCGACCAGCGTCTCGCCCGGCGCTGCCGGCCGTACCACGGTCTCTGCTTCGGTACGCATGGCGGCAAACAGCTCGTTCAGCATCTTCGCGTCGAACATGTCGAGCCTGACATGGCGCGTCCTCACCACCTCGTAGGCGATGGAGGCGCGCAGGAAGCCGAAGGCCGAACCGACGCCGGCGCCGACCGGCACGATGACCTGCTTCATGCCGAGCTTGCGGGCGAGACGCGCAGCGTGCAGCGGCGCGGCGCCACCGAAGGCGATCAGCGCGCGGTCGGCGGTATCCTTGCCGTTCTCGACGGCGTGCACGCGGGCGGCACTCGCCATGGTCTCGTCGACGATCTCGGCCACGCCGGCTGCCGCACCCTGGGCATCTGTGCCGAGCGGGCCGGCCAGCGCCTGCAGGGCGGCTTCGGCCTTGTCGCGGTGAAGCGGAATGGCGCCACCGGCGAAGCGCGCGGGATCGAGTCGCCCGAGCGCGGTATCGGCGTCAGTGACGGTCGGCTCGGTGCCGCCGCGGCCGTAGCACGCGGGACCGGGCACGCTGCCGGCGGAATCGGGGCCGACCTGGATGCGGCCCAGCGCATCGAGGCGGGCGATCGAGCCGCCGCCGGCGCCGATCTCGACCAGTTCGATGACGGGAATGCGCACCGGCAGGCCGGAGCCCTGAACGAAGCGATAGGCGCGCGCCACCTCGAACTGGCGCGAGCGCTGAAGTTCCAGATCGTCGAGCAGGGTGAGCTTGGCGGTGGTGCCGCCCATGTCGAAGGCAACGGCCTTGCGCGCATCGTTCTCGGCCGCGACCGCGCGGGCCAGGATGGCGCCGCCCGCCGGTCCGGATTCGACCAGTCGCACAGGATAGCGGCGCGCCGTATCCACCGTGGTGATGCCACCGGACGACATCATCAGCAGCAGAGGAGCCGCGATACCCTCGTCCTTCAGGTCGGCTTCGAGCTGGCCGAGATATCCCTCCATGCGCGGCAGGACATAGGCGTTGGCGATGGTCGTCGAGGTGCGCTCGTACTCGCGGATCTCGGGGCACACCTCGCAGGACAGCGAGACGGCGATGCCCGGCAGTTCCTCGGCCAGAATCGCTCCGGTGCGGCGCTCATGGGCCTCGTTCGTGAAGCTGTGCAGGAAGCAGACCGCGACCGCCTCGATCTTCTCCGCGCGCAGTTGTGCGGCGACGCGGCGCACGACAGCCTCGTCGAGCGCCAGCAGCACGGCGCCATCGGATGCCACGCGTTCCGGCACGCCGAAACGCAGGTCCCGCGGCACCAGCGGCTGCGGTCGCTCCATGTGGATGTCGTACTGCTCGAAACGGTGCTCCCAGGCCATCTCTACGGAGTCACGAAAGCCTTCGGTCGTGACCAGTGCCGTGCGTGCACCCTTGCGTTCGATCAGGGCATTGGTGGCAAGGGTGGTTCCGTGGACGACGAGCGTAACGTCCTGCGGCCGGCATTTCGCTTCGGCCAGAATGGCGCGCACGCCTTCCAGTACGGCGCGCTCGGGCGCGTCGGGCGTCGTCAGGACCTTGATGGCATGGGACTTTGCGCCGTTCTCGAGAACGACGTCGGTGAACGTGCCGCCGATATCGACGGCCAGACGGGAGGACATTCTTACTCGTCGATCTTGATATTGCCCTTGCGTACCACGTCGCCCCAGGTGACGGAATCGCGCTTCAGGAAGGCCACGTATTCGGCAGGCGGCAGGAGGGCCGGAGTGAGACCGCTCTCGTCGTACTTCTTCTTCACGTCCGGTTCGGCCAGCACCTTGGCGATGGCGGCGTACAGGCGATCGACGATCGGCTTCGGCGTACCGGCCGGAGCGGCGAGCCCGTACCAGTTCTCCGCCTCATAACCCTTCACGGCCTCGGCGATTGCCGGCGTGTCGGGCAGGACGGGCCAACGTTGGGGCGACGTGACGGCCATGGCGCGCGCCTTGCCGCTGCGGATCAGGCCGAGCGTTGCGGGGTCACCGAAATAGGCGTCGACGATGCCGGCCGCGAGGTCGTTCAGGGCCGGGCCGGTTCCACGGTAGGGCACATGGGTCATCTTCAAGCCGGACATCTGGGTGAAGAGTTCGCCCGCGAGATGCTGGCTGGTGCCGATGCCGCCCGAGGCCCAGCGCAGTTCCTGCTTCTTCGCCAGTTCCATGAATTCCGGCAGGGTCTTCGCCGGCAGGTCGTTGCGCACCGCCAGGATGAAGGGCATGCGCACCAGCCGCGTGATCTGGGTCAGCGCCATCGGGTCGTAAGGCATCTTGCTGCGCAGGTGCGGCCCGGCGGTCAGTGTGCCGGCGCCGGTGAGCGACAGCGTGTAGCCGTCGGGCGCCGCATGCGACATCGCCTCGACGCCGATGATTCCTCCGGCGCCACCCTTGTTCTCGATGATGATGGTCTGGCCGAGCTCCTTCGACAATGGCTCCATCATCAGCCGCGCCGTCAGGTCGACGCCGCCGCCCGGCGGAAAGGGGACGATCATCTTGATCGCCCGCTCCGGATACTTGCCCTGCGCGGAGGCGGTGCGGGAGATGAACGGTGACGCAAGTGTCGTGACCAGAAGCTGCCCGAGAATGTGTCGACGAGTGTTACGCAAATGCCGATCCCCCTGTTACGCGCGCCGGCTCGACAACTCGTCCGGCCGGCACCGCTCATCCGAATGCAATCACGATGCCATCGACGATCAGTGCTGCACAGATACGGAGCGCGAGGCGGCCTACAGCGCCACCTTCCTGAAGACATCGACAAAGCGATCGACGTCCTGCTCGTCGTTGTAGACGTGCGGGCTGATGCGCAGCCGGCCGAGACGCGGCGCGGCGTAGACGTTTTCCGCCGCGAGCTTCTGCGGCAGGTCGTCGTCCATGCCCTTGGGGAACTGCAGGCAGAGAAGATGTGGAGCGCGCAGCTTGCGGTCGATCATGCGCACGCCAGAGTTCGCGAGCCCGTCTGCCAGTCGATCCGTCAGCATGGAAAGCCGTGCAACGATGGGATCGTTGCCCCAGCCCGCCATCATCTCCATGCCGACTGCCGCCATTTCGAGCGTGATAAAATGATCGCGCTCGCCCATGTCGTAGCGGCGCGCGCCATCGGCGTAGGAGAGGTCGCGGAAATAGACCTTCTGCTCGGCGGCGACGCCCTTGCGCGCCGGTGCCGTCTGCTCCAGTGGTACGCCGTTCTGACGGCGCTTGGCCACGTACATGAACGCCCGACCATAGGGACCCAGCACCCACTTGTAGGTCGGGAAGATCAGGAAGTCGGGATCGAGCGTCTTCACGTCGATGCGGCGGACGCCGGCATCGTGCGTGGCGTCGACCAGAAACGCCGCACCGGCCTGCCGCGCCGCTTCGGCGACGTGCGACAGGGCGATGGCACCGCCATCGGACCAGTGCACGGACGAGATCGAAACCAGGGAGAGCGGCGCCGCACCCTTGCGCGACATCGCCTCGAGGACCGCCGAAGTCCAGTCACCGTCGCCGGGCTGCTCTACCTGTTCGACCGTGAAGCCACCCTCATCGGCCCGACTCATCCATTCGAGAACCGGCGAAGTGTGGTCGTCCTGCAGCACCAGCACGCGGCTTCCACGCGGCAGCCTCATCACCTTCCCTGCCGTCGAGACGCCATAGCCGACCGAGGGTATCAGCGCGATGTCGAGAGGATCGGCGCCGATCAACGCGGCCGCCGCCCTGCGGGCGCGTTCGTATTGCTTCGGCATGAAATCGGCGTCGAGTTTCCACGGCTGTCCTTTGCGCGCGACGCCTACACGGCCTGCTTCCTGCACCGCGAGGGGCAGGGGGCTCCAGGCGGCGGCGTTGAGGAAGCAGACGTCGCGCGGGATGTCGAACAGAGCGCGCTGTGAGGAAAGCATCAGGACCACCATCGGTTCGGGTGGCGGCGAGCCTAGGCCAAACGCCGGGCAAGAAAAAGGACGCCCGTCTTGCGACGGGCGCCCCGATTCCACTCATACCTGCTGCGGCGGTACTAGCCGTCGATAGCCTTCTTGAGCGCTTCCTTCGTCTTGCCGACGGCCTGCTGGGCCTCGCCCTTGCGCTCCTGGATCATGCCCTCGACCTGCATCTTGTCGCTGTCGACGGCCTTGCCGACCCCCTGCTTGACGTTGCCGACGGCTTCGTTGGTGACGCCCTTGATCTTGTCGGTCGTGCTGCTCATGACGGTCTCCTGTGTTGAATGCGTTCGCGCCTTGTCAACGCGGGCCCGCCGGAGACGTTGCCGGGTTTCGACCGTGCCTCATTGTCGCCATAACACTAAGTCTTTTTGAGGAAACCAACGTGGATGTCGGGCGTTGGATGTGCACGCGCGAGGCGCGGCCGCTTCACTCGGGACGGCCCCCGAACCGCGGCGTGTTGTGGTCGCTGGCCCCTTCGCGCCCCAGGCAACAAAGGCGCAGAGGGGACGAGATGGCAGCACCAGATTTCGACTACGGTTCCGCGTTGTTCCTCGATCTCGACGGCACGCTTCTCGAGATCGCTGCAACGCCCGAACTCGTGGTCGTCCCGCCAAATTTGCCGGGCATCCTGATGCAACTCCACGCCGTGCTGGGAGGCGGCTTGGCTATCGTGAGCGGCCGTTCCCTGAAGACCATCGACCAGTTCCTGCAACCGTTCACGTCTGCCGCCGCAGGAGAGCACGGGGTTACGCTGCGTTTCAGCGACGGGACCGTCGAGGAGATGCCGGCCGGCCTGGCCGTGACGCAGGCATGGCGGGACTCCCTGGTGGCGGCGACGGAGCGCTGGCCTGGCGTACTCGTCGAGCCGAAGCCTCATGGCTGTGCGATCCACTATCGGCTGGCGCCTGAGCGGCACGACGATGTGTGGCGCCTGGTGCGGGCCCTCGTGCCGGAGGATCATCCCTGGTTCCGGCTGATTCCTGCACGCGAAGCCGTCGAGATCGGACCGCGCGGCACCTCCAAGGGCCATGCGGTCGAGCGATTGATGAAGGACAGCGCCTTCAAGGGCCGCCGGCCGATCTTCATCGGTGACGATTTCACCGACGAAGCCGGCATGAGCGCAGCACGACGTCATGGCGGCGAGGGAATGCGGGTGCAGGAGGTTTTCGATGGCGACCCGGCGAACGTGCGGGCCTGGCTCGCACGCAATGCCGAACGGATGACGCGTGCGCTGAAGGCCCAATCTGAAGGAACGGCGGCCCGCCCATGAGCACCCTCGACCTGGGCGTCATCGGCAACTGCTCGATCGCGAGCCTGATCGACCGCAACGGCCGTCACGTTTGGCACGGGCTGGGGCGGCTCGACGGCGATCCGGTCTTCAATGCCTTGCTCGGTGGCAACGATCCGCAGGCGGGTTTCATGGATGCCCTCTTCGACGGCATGAAGGAAAGCCGCCAGCGCTACATTCCCAACACGGCAATCCTGGAAACGACGATCGAGTGTGCGGGCGGCACGGCGCGTATCCTGGATTTTGCACCGCGTTTCCGCCGTTTCGGGCGCATGTTCCGTCCGCCCATGCTGATGCGCCGGTTCGAACCGGTTGCCGGCCGGCCGCGCGTCACCCTGCGCCTGCGCCCCACCTTCGACTACGGCGCTCGCAAGCCGCAGGTCACGGTGGGCAGCAATCACATACGCTACTACGGCGATGCCTCGGTGCTGCGACTCACCACGGACGCCTCGCTGAACTACGTGCTCCACGAGACCGAGTTCTCGCTCGACCGGCCGCTCACCCTCATCGTGGGCGCGGACGAGAGCATCACCGACAATGTCGACCAGCTGTCGCGTTCGTTTCTCAGCGAGACCGAGATCTACTGGCAGGGATGGGTTCGCGACCTCAACATTCCGTTCGACTGGCAGGTCGCTGTCATTCGTGCCGCCATCACCCTCAAGCTCTGCAGCTACGAGGACACGGGAGCCGTCCTGGCGGCGCTCACCACGTCGGTCCCGGAAGCGGCTGGCACCGTTCGCAACTGGGACTACCGCTTCACGTGGCTGCGTGACGCCTTCTTCACGGTGACGGCTCTCAACCGGCTGTCGGCGACGCGCACCATGGAAAGCTACGTGCGGTTCATCATCGACGTGGTCGAGGCCGGCAGTACACGCGGCCAGGTCGAGAGCGTCGCGCCCCTGTTTCCGATCGCGCCGGGCACCGACACGGCGGAGCGCCTCATCGATACGCTGCCGGGCTATCGGGGCTACGGGCCGGTGCGGATCGGCAATGCCGCCGTCGGTCAGCGTCAGAACGACGTGTATGGATCGATGGTAATGACCGCCGCGCAGATGTTCTGGGACGAGCGACTGCCCCGACAGGGCGATGTCGAGCTCTATCGCCAGCTCTGCGCCGTCGGCAACGAGGCGCACCGCGCCGCGCTGACGCCCGATGCCGGCCTTTGGGAATATCGCGAGCGCGAGGAGGTCCATACTTTCTCCGCTGCCATGTGCTGGGCCGCCCAGCACCGGCTCGGCATGATTGCCCGACGAGTCGGCCTGGGCGGCGAATCGCGCGAATGGCTTGCCAAGGCGGGCGTGCTGCGTCACGAAATCCTGCAGCGCGCGACCATGTCCGAAGGCTGGTTGTCGGGCGTGCTCGACCGCGAGATGGCCGACGCGTCGAGTCTGGTGCTGCCCGAGATCGGGTTGCTGCGCTCCGACGATCCGCGCTTCCACGCCACGCTCGACATGGTCTCGCGCAAGCTGATGAAGAACGGTTTCATCATGCGCTACATCGAGGCCGACGATTTCGGGGCGCCCTCCAACGCGTTCCTGCTCTGTACGTTCTGGTACATCGATGCGCTGGCGAGCGTCGGCCGCCGCGAGGAGGCGCTCGAATTGTTCAACAACGTGCTGGCGCGGCGCAATCATGTCGGTCTGCTTTCGGAGGATCTCGATCCGCGCACCGGCGAACTGTGGGGCAACTTCCCGCAGACCTACAGCCAGGTCGGCCTCATCCTGTCGGCCATGCGGCTCTCGAGGAGCTGGGAGGAGGGCCTGTGGCACGCCTCGTAATCGTTTCCAACCGCGTGCCCGTCCCCAAGGCTCGTGGCACGGCCGCCGGTGGCCTCGCCGTTGCGCTCAGCGACCTGCTGACGCCGGGCGCCATGTGGTTCGGCTGGAGCGGCCGCCTGACGGCCGAGCCCTCGCTGCAGCCCGCCATCGTCGAGGCTCGCGGCGTCACCTACGCCACCGTCGATATCACGCCGGACGCCTATCGTGGCTTCTACGTCGGCTTCGCGAACGGCGCGCTGTGGCCGCTGCTCCACTTTCGTCTCGGGTTGATGCATTTCCGTCGCGAGGATTACGAGGGCTATCTCTCGGTCAATCGCTCCTTCGCCTCGTCCCTGGCGCCCCTGTTGCAGGGCGACGATACGGTCTGGGCGCACGACTACCATCTCATCCCCTTCGCCCGCCTGCTGCGCAAGGAAGGCTTCGAAGGGCGCATCGGATTCTTCCTGCATGTTCCGTTCGTGCCGCCGTCGATGCTCGAGGCCATGCCTGTGGCGCGCGAGCTTGTGGCGGACCTCTGCGCCTACGACGTCGTGGGGTTTCAGACGGAGGAACATGCGCGCGACTTTCGCGACTGCGCGCAGCGCATGCTGGGCGCGACCGTCGAGGGCGAGTGGATCCGGCTAGCCGGGCGCCGGGTGCGTGCCTTTGCAGATCCGATCGGCATCGATGCCCAGGGATTTGCCCAGGACGCCGTGCGGGCCGAAGGCGAGAAGGAGGTGCAGCGGGTCGCGGAGAGCCTGTCCAACCGCGCGCTCGCCATCGGCGTCGACCGGCTGGACTACTCCAAGGGACTGCCGCACCGCTTCGAGGCTTTTGGTCGCCTGATCGAGAAACATCCCGAGCACAAGCGCAGGATCCACTTCCTGCAGATCTGCCCGCGCTCGCGAGAGGAGGTCGACGAGTATCGCAGGCTGCGCACCGAGCTCGACCGGCTGGCCGGGCGCATCAATGGCCGCTTCTCGGAGTTCGACTGGACGCCGCTGCGCTATTCGACCCGCGCCGCCCCGCGCTCCACGCTGGCGGGGCTTTACCGCCTCGGCCGGATCGGCGTCGTGACGCCGCTGCGCGACGGCATGAACCTGGTCGCCAAGGAGTTCGTGGCGGCGCAGTCGGACGAGGATCCCGGCGTGCTGGTCCTGTCGCAGTTTGCCGGCGCCGCGCAGGACCTCACCGAGGCGCTGATCGTCAACCCGTTCGATCCCGACGCCATCGCCGACGCGATGCATGTGGCGCTCACCATGTCCCTCTCGGAACGGCGGGAACGGCATGGCGTGCTGAAGGAAAAGGTCCTGCGCACGACTGCCGAGGCCTATTGCCGCCGGTTCATCGAAGCGCTCGAAGCGCCCGCTTCCTCGCGTGCCGCGGCTTAGGAAACCAGGCCGAAGGCTTCCGGATAGACGATCAGCCCGTCCTCGCCGTCGAGCGCGCCCGGCACCAGTTCCAGCGCCATGAACGAATCGCCCTCGAAGGGGGAATCGAGGCCGCTCGCCAGCGCGGCGGAGAAGCCGAAGCGCGGATAGAAGTCGGGGTGGCCCAGCACGACGACAGCCTGCCATTCGCGGTGTCGCGCCAGGTCGAGGCCGGCCTCGACCAGCGCCGTGCCGATGCCGGATCTCTGCCGGCCCGGATGGACGCACATGGGCGCCAGCGACAGGGTCGGCACGGCGTCGTCGTCGACCATCGTCGTCAGCGCGCTGAACAGGATGTGGCCGATGATGGCGTCGTCCTCGACCGCCACCAGCTCGACCGCGTCGATGAAGGCCTCGCGCAGCTCGTCGATCAGCCTGCCCTCGAACGGGCCGCCGAACGCCAGATCGTTCAGCCGCCGGATGGCCTCGTCGTCCTCCGGCTCGCGCTCGCGAATCACCACCTCGTGAACTACCACATGGTGGCCGCTGCCCGGCCAGGCCATTCGCGATCGTAGGTTTCTCCGCCGACCCTCTCTTCGCTCAACGCGGCCAGGATCTGGCCGGCGCTCGGCAGTGATTTCGGATCGACATGCCGCTCGGCATTCCAGAGCTCGGAGCGCACAAGCGCGCGCGCACACTGGAAGTACACGGCGTCGACCTCGATCACGGCCACCGAGCGCGGTGCCTTCCCCTCGACGGCGAACGAGTCCAGAAGGTCGCTCGCGACACTGAGTCGGGCACGGCCGTTGACCCGCAGCGTATTGCCGACACCCGGGATCATGAACAGAAGGGCGACGCGCGGGTCGCGCACGATGTTGCGCAGCGAGTCGATGCGATTGTTGCCACGCCGGTCGGGCAGCAGCAGGGTCTTTTCGTCGTGCACCCGCACGAACCCCGGACGGTCGCCACGCGGCGAGCAGTCAAGCCCTTCGGGGCCGGACGTCGCCAGCGCGGCATAGGGCGACGCTTCGATATAGGCGCGATAGTGCGGCGTGATCCAGTTCACTTCCTTGACGGTCGACGTTTCCAGCGGCCGGCCGTAGATCGCCTCGAGCTCGGCTTCGGTTCTCAAAATGTCGGACATGCTCTCTCCGCTACTTCAGCGACGCCTGGAACGTCAGAGCCTCAAGCTGCAATACTGCGTCGAGCGGCGGTGTCAAAGTGAAGAGTCCAGTCCGCTGCGAAAAGTCATGCAGCCGATACAATCGGAATGCGTCGGGGCGCTCTTTGGCAAGTTCGTTTTCGTTGCGGGTCAGATAGAAGGGTGTCGTGCTTCCGCCTCTGGTCGTCTTGACCTCTATCCATCTTTCGGAACCCGATGGATCATACGAGCGGATATCGTACCCTGCGCCATCGCCGTCTTCCCTCGAAATCCACCGGACCTTTCTTGCAAGGTCTCGTCGATCTGCCGAAATGAGCAACTGGCGCTTGCGCTCATAGATCAGCTCTTCACCCGCTTCTCCCAGCGCACGGTTCAACTGATCACGCAAGGCAGGGTTGAACTTCCGCGCCACCCGCTCGAAAGCCTTTCGCGCGTTGGCGCCGACGCGCGGTCTCGTCGGCGGTGGTCCGACAAAAAGCGACGGCGTTTCGGAGAAGCCCTTGGGCGGCTTGATTGCCAATGGAACCGGATCGGGCTGTACGTCCAGATAGCGACCAATGGCGGCAGCGATTGCGGCCTGAAAGTTCCAGGCGGGGACATAGCCCCGGATTCGAGGCAGTCCGAGTTGTGTCAGGACGGCCGATATATTCTGATGCTTGAACTCGATTGAACCGTCAGTGCGACGGATGTGCGCTTTCAAGGCGCGGCGATGCTCGGTCTTGCGAACGGTTTCACCTGCCTGCTCTTCCTTCAGCATGGTGAAGTAGTCGGCAACGATAAGATCGAGTTCGGAGTTCGACCAATCGGTGCCAGCTACCTCTGTGTCGGTCATGTCCGGCCCGGGCTACGCCCACTGCGCGGGTGACGTGCCGAGCGGTTCGGCGGGGCGGGCGTAATAGGCCGGTGTCTCGCTGAGCTGCACCACCGGCTTCAGGTGACGCAGGCGGCCCAGCGGCCCGACGCTTTCTGTGAGGAGCGGCAGGAGGGTGGCATCGGGCAACTCTACAGCACCTCGCCCGGCATTGACGGTGCCGAGGCCGGCGAGCCAGTGCGCGACCTGGACCAGCGAGACGCGCACGTGCCAGGAGCCACCCTGCTCGATCCGGCGGGCCAGCGCCACCAGGGCACCCAGCGCGCCGAGATAGCCCGCGATGTAGTCGAGCGCCTGGACCGGCAGGTTGCGCGGCTTGTCCAGCGAGCCTTGGGTGGCGGCCAGGCCGGTCACGTTCTGGACGATCGAGTCGAAACCGCGGCGCGACGACCACGGACCCTCATGGCCGTAGGCGCAGAGGCTGACGCAGACGATGCCCGGCCGCAGGGCCGCCACCTGCTCGGGCGAGAAGCCGCGCGCCGCCAGGGTACCGGGGCGATAGCCCTGGGTGAAGATGTCGGCGTCCTTCAGGAGCGCCTTCATCGTCTCGACGCCGGCCGGTTCACGCAGGTCGATCCAGGCGCAACGCTTGCCGTGCCCGGTATCCATCAGCAGCTCGGCCTGATAGGGCAGGTGGGGCGCCGCGACGTGCAGCACGTCGGCGCCGTTCTCCGCCAGTACGCGGCCGCTCGTCGGACCGGCGAGGACGCGCGTGAGGTCGAAGGCGCGTACGCCAGACAGCGGCCGCTCGCCCTGCGCCAGGGGCTCGGGCGGCGCCTCGCCGATCTTCACGATGTCGATCAGGGGGAGCTTCGCCACGGCGACGCCGTGCGGGTGGACGTTCCATTCGTCGCGGCTGCGCGTCAGGCCGCCGACGCACCCGCCGTCCGCGATCGCCTGCTCGATGGCGAGCCCGTCCCACTTGGCAACGGCGGCGGCCAGGGCTTCGCGTGTGTCGCCTTCGGCACCGGCAATGCGCAGCGCGCCCGCGCGATGGTGCGGATGGTTGGTGTGGATGAACATGTGCCGGCCGTCGCGCGTGGGATAGTGGCCGGACAGGGGATCCCACGATACCGGGCGCTCGCCGTTGCGCAGGACGTAGGTGTTAGAGCGCAGCGATGCGGCGGCTGCGGCAAGATCGACCGATACCGGCTGGGCCCGGCCGGTCTTCAGTCGCCACAGGTCGGAAACGGCGAGACCGACGGCGCCCAGCGCAGCGGCGCCGGCGGTGCCGACCCGCCACGGGGTCTGGAACACCGGATCGCCGTCGCCGGCGATGGTGAGCCGGTCGTCGGCGCGCGGGCTGCGTTCGAGCTGGCCCAAGATCGAATAGGCCAGATCGGTGTTCACTTGCCGCCCGCCATGATCCTGGTCAGGAGCGCCATGAACTCGTTTGGACAGGTGATGTGCGGATTGTGGCTGGTGTCGAGCTCGTGGCAGGTCCAGCCGGCTTCGCTGCCCGCCCGGTCGGCGAACTGGCGGAACGGGTCGCCCGGGCCGTTGCGGGTCGCGTAGATGTAATCGCGGGGCGGCAGCGGCTCCTTGGACTCGAGCTTGATCTTCTGCTCGAAGGTCTTGATGGGCTGCGGCCTGCGGCGCGGGCTGGCCCAGGCGACGTCCTCAGGGGAGGTATCCGGCGGCATCGGGTTGACCGGCATCTTCCAGCCGTCGCCATCCCTCTCCGCACCTTTGCGCATGTTGCCCTCGGCTTTCGGTCCGACCAGGTCGAACAGGCTCTGCCCGTCCTTCGGCGCGAAGGCGTCGACGTACACGATGCGTGCAAGACGGTGCGGGATCCGGTCGGCAACGCCGGTGGCGACCATGCCGCCATAGGAATGGCCCAGCAGGACCACCTCGTTCAGGTCCTCGAATTCGATCTCGGAGACGACGTCCTGGATGTGTGTCGAGAGGTCGACGTCGGGCGTGGCGAGATGGGCGCGGGCGCCGAGGCCGGTATAGGTCGGGGCATAGAACTGATGGCCGGCCGCCTGCAGCAGCGGACGCATCTTCTTCCACGCCCAGGCCGCCGACCAGGCGCCATGCGCCAGAACGATATCTGCCATTTCCTCAACCTCCCGCTGGTACGTCAACTTTTTCGATGCTACTACGACTTACTCTCAATGAGCAGCGAACCAACAATAGCACTTGGCATCGCCCCCGTGGGTTTTCGTGGGCGCATACAGGCCATCGCCGCGGGGCGTGTCGCCGCAGGGATGCCCGCGCCCGAACTCGAGCGCCGGCTGATCGAACTGGGATTTGTCGAGGGCGCCGATGTCGAAGTGCTGCATCAGGGCCTGTTCGGCGGCGATCCCATCGCCGTGCGCGTCGCCCACACCACCATAGGCCTGCGGCGCCGCGAGGCGATGGCCATTCTCGTGAGCGTCGGAGCCGAACCGTGAGCGTCACCGCATCCACCGCCGCTCCGGTCGTCGCCCTGGTCGGAAATCCCAATTGCGGCAAGACGGCGCTGTTCAACGCGCTGACCGGCAGCCGGCAGAAGGTCGCCAACTATCCGGGCGTCACCGTCGAGAAGAAGGTGGGTCCGCTGACCACGCCGGCCGGACACACGGTGCGCATCGTCGACCTGCCCGGTACCTATTCGCTGCGTGCGCGCTCGCCCGACGAGGAGGTGACGCGCGACGTCGTTCTCGGCCGGACCCAGAGCGACGTGATCCCGGATCTCATCGTCTGTGTGGCCGACGCCTCCAATCTGCGCCTGGCGCTACGCCTCGTGCTCGAGCTGAAGCAGGTCGGGCGGCCCGTCATGCTGTCGCTCAACATGATGGACATCGCGCGCAAGCGCGGCATCGAGATCGACATCGAGAAGCTCGGCCGGGAACTGGGCCTGCCGGTCGTGAGCTCGGTCGCGGTGCGCCGTGGCGGCACCGACGCGCTGCTGGCCGAGATCGATCGGCGGTTGGCGGCCGCACAAGGCGCGACCGGAACCGTCTGGACCACGCCCGATGCCACCGCGCTGCGGCGCGCGCAGAAGGAGGCCGACCGCATCCTGGCCTCGGTGGTAAAGGGGCAGGGGCGGCCCGACAGCCTGACGACACGTCTCGACGCGGTGCTGCTGCATCCGGTGGCGGGACTTGTGGTGCTGCTGGCCATCCTGTTCGTGATGTTCCAGGCGGTCTTCGCCTGGGCCGAACCGGGCATGGATGCGATCGAGGCGCTGTTTCATTTCCTCGGCGACCTCGTCGAGGGGGTGCCGCTGCCGGATCTGGTGAAGAGCTTCCTGAAGGACGGGCTGATCGGCGGCGTCGGCAGCGTGATCGTGTTCCTGCCTCAGATCGTGATCCTGTTCTTCTTCATCCTCGTCCTCGAGGATCTTGGTTACATGGCGCGCGCGGCGTTCCTGATGGATCGCATCATGGGCGGCGCCGGCCTGCACGGGCGCGCCTTCATTCCGCTCCTGTCGTCCTTCGCCTGCGCCATCCCCGGAATCATGTCGACGCGCGTGATCGACGATCGGCGCGACCGCCTGACCACCATCCTGGTGGCGCCGCTGATGACCTGCTCGGCGCGCATCCCGGTCTATACGCTGATCATCGGGGCGTTCATTCCCGACCGCGAGGTCTGGGGGTTCGTCGGCCTGCAGGGGCTGGTGATGTTCGGCCTCTACACGCTGGGAATCGCCAGCGCGCTGGCCGTGTCGTTCGTGGTCAAGCGGCTGATCTGGCGCGGCAAGCCGGGCGAGCCGTTCATGCTCGAACTGCCGGACTACAAGATCCCCCAGGCGAAGAGCATCGCCATCGGCCTATGGACCCGCGCCGCGATATTCCTGAAGCGGGCGGGCACCATCATCCTGTCGATGATGATCCTGATCTGGGTTCTGGCCTCCTTCCCGCAGCCGCCCGAGGGCGCAACCGAACCGCCCATCAACTACAGCCTGGCAGCCAAAATCGGCACGGCGATCCAGCCACTGACTGAGCCACTGGGCTTCAACTGGCAGATCAACGTCGCGCTGATCCCGGGCATGGCGGCGCGCGAGGTCGCGGTCGGCTCGCTCGGCACCATCTACGCGATCAGCGGCGGCGAGGAGGCCACCGACAAGATCGCCGCAGCCCTGAGCTCGCAGTGGAGCCTCGCCACGGCCCTGGCCTTCCTCGCCTGGTACGTGTTCGCGCCGCAATGCGCCTCGACCCTGGCGGTCATCCGTCGCGAGACCGGAGGGTGGCGGTGGCTGTGGGTGACGTTCTTCTACATGCTGGCGTTGGCGTACGTGGCGGCCTTCCTCACCTATCGCATCGCCGTGGCATTCGGCGGAGGGTGACCATGGCTCAGGGGCCGAAGCCGCAGCGGCGCACGCTCCGCTACTGGCTGCAGCAGATCCATCTGTGGGTCGGCCTCGTCCTGCTACTCCCGCTGGTGATGATGGGGATCACCGGTGCGGTGCTGGTCTATGCCCACGACATCGAGCACCTGCTGGGGCACGGCGAGCCGCGCGTGACCACGCGAGGCGAGTGGCAGTCGGCAGGGCGGCTGATCGAGGCCGCCACCGCTGCCAACAACGAACCCGGCCGCATTCCCATCGCGGTGCGCTGGCCGGTCGAGGTGGGCGAGCCCGCGGCGGTCCGACTGTCGCGCCCGGGCATGGCCAACGAGCGGCCGCAGTTCCGCGGCGGTCAGCAGGGCGGGGCGGGTACCGCGCAGCCGGGCCAGCCGGCGCAGGGCCGCGTGCCGACCCGAAGCCCGTTCGCCGGCAGCCTTCAGGTCCTGATCGATCCGGTGTCGCTGCAGGTTCTCGGGACGCAACAGGCGATGACGGGCTGGGTGCGTTTCTTCCATGACCTGCACGGCCATATCTTCATTCCGGGCGGACTCGGTCGCGAGATCGTGGGCTGGCTCGGCGTCGCCATGCTCGTGCTGGGCTGCTCCGGCCTCTATCTCTGGTGGCCCAGGCCCGGCCAGTGGAAGCAGGCGTTCATGGTCCGGCGCAAGGCCAAGGGGCTGCGCCTGAACCGCGAGCTGCATGGCGCGGTCGGCATCTGGTCGCTGGCGATTTTCATGCTGGTCAACGTCACCGGCGTCTACCTTGCGTTCCCGCAGCAGATCTCGGCCGCCGTCAATCTGGTGTCGCCGGGCCGCGACATGCGAGCGGCCATGTTCCAGGCCCGCGTCGAGCCGATGCGCGGCACGCCGGCCCTTGGGATCGACGAAGCAGTCGACCTGGCGAAGGCGCGCGTGCCCGGCGCGCGTTTCCTGAACGCCTTCCTGCCGACCCGCCCCGACCAGGCGTTGCGCGTCGGTCTGGTGCGACCCGGCCATGAGGAGGGTGCGCCGGTCGTCACGGTGATCGTCGATCCCTATCGCAGGACCGTGGTCGACGTGTTCGATCCGCAGACCATGTCAGCCGGCGAGAAGGCGATCGCCTGGCAGCGCGCCTTGCACTACGGCATCGGGCTGGGCGGGCTCTACAAGTTCCTGATCTTCGTCTCGGGCGTCATCATCCCGATCTTCGCCGTCACCGGCTTCCTCATGTGGTGGATCAAGCGGCGCAACCGTCGCGCCGGCGAGAAGGCGAGACAGGCGATCCTGCGGGGCGCCGGCCAGGCGGCCGAATAGGCAGGGTCTGCCGGCTTAAGGTCACCACGACGGTAGCGGTCCCTTGAAGATGAAGAAGGCGCCACCGCAGATCATCGCGAAGCCGACGACATGGTTTGCGGTGATGCGTTCCCCCAGATAGAGGACCGAGAAGGCGGCGAACACGGTGAGCGTGATCACTTCCTGCATGGTCTTGAGTTCGGCGGCGGAGTAGACGGCGTGGCCGTACCGGTTGGCCGGAACGGCGAAGCAGTATTCGACGAAGGCGATGCTCCAGCTTGCCACCACCACCAGCCACAGCGGCTTGTCGGTGAACTTCAGGTGCCCGTACCAGGCGAACGTCATGAAGACGTTGGAGACCAGCAACAGGACGATGGGCGCGATGGTGGCCGGCAACAAGGACATCGACTTGGTTACTCCGGTTTGATCTTCAGCTTCTTGATGAGCGGCACGACCGTCTTGTCCTCGGCGTCGAACATGGCCGCGGTCTCCTGCGGCGTGGTCGGATAGGCCTCGGCCGTGAGGTCGGCGAAACGCTGGACGACCGCGGGATCCTTCAGCACCTTGACCATCGCCTCGTTGAGCTTCGCCACCACGTCGGGCGGCATCTTGGCTGGGCCGAACAGGCCGGTGAAGGTCGCGAAGGTGAAGTTCTCGAGACCCTTCACGCCGCTTTCCTTCATGGTCGGCACGTCGGGCAGCTGCGGCACGCGCTTGTCGGACGACACGGCGATGGCGCGGAGCTTGCCCGCCTTGATGTTGCCGATGGCGGCGTTGAGCTGATCGACCTGGGCCGGGACCTGGCCCGCCATCACGTCGATCATGGCGGCGCCCGACCCCTTGTAGTGGACGGAGGTGTACTTGGTGCCGGTGGCCTCGGCGATCAGCTCGACGGCCAGGTGGTTGGTGGTGCCAAGTCCGGAATCGGCGACCGTGAACTTGCCGTCCTTACCCAGGGCAATGAAGTCGGCCATCGTCTTGATCGGTGAGTTGGCCGGTACGACCAGGACGGCCGGCACGCGCTGGATATGGCTGATCGGCGTGAAGGCCGTGCGCCAGTCGTAGGGCGCGTTGCCATAGATAGCCGGCACTGCGACCAGAGAATTCGCCGAGACCAGCAGGCTGGTCCCGTCGGGGGCGGAGCGGGCGACGATGTCGCTGCCGATCATGCCGCTGGCGCCCGCCTTGTTCTCGACGATGACGCTCACGCCCGTCACCTCGCGCAGCTTGTCGGCGATGATGCGGGCGGTCACGTCGATGTTCCCGCCCGGGGCATAGGGCGCCATGATCTTGATGGGCTTGTCGAACGTCTGGGCCAAAGCCGTTCCCGACCCGAGGGCGAGGCCGAAAAGGGCCCCGAAAAGCGCTATCAGACGCATGGATTCCTCCCAGTGATGTTTGGGAGGAACGTAGAAGAATGGCTATGGCAGGGCAAAGGCCCGGTTCCTCCGCTGCCCGCCTGGCGGCTCGTCAGAGCACCGGGGGGCGGTGCTGCGCCCACGGCCGCGCGCCTTCGAGCAGTGCGCCCATCCGCAGAACGTCGGTCTCCGCACCCCACTTGCCCACCACCTGAACCGAGGTCGGCAGCCCGTCGGCGCCGAAGCCTGAAGGATAGGCGCAGGCGGGATGGCCGGTGAGGTTGAACGGGTACTGGTAGGAGGTCCAGCCCTGCCGGGTGATGCCGCACTTCACACCGTCGATCACAACCTCGTCGTTGGCGGCGTCGTGCGTCACCTCTAGCGCGGTGCGCGCATTGGTCGGCATCACCAGGAAGTCGTAGCGCTCGAACAGCGACTGGATCTTGCGGAACAGGGTCGTGCGCGCGAACTGCGCATTGCGGAAATCGGCCAGGGTGAACTTGGCGCCGCGCTCCATGAAGGCGAGCGTCACCGGATCCATCTGATTCTGCCACTTCGGCAGGTACTGCGCGCAGAAGACCGCGAAGTTCGCCTGGTAGAGGACGCGGCCCTCGTATTCGATCCAGTCGATCCTGTCGGTGACCTCCTCGACCTCGGCGCCCATCCCTTCCCAGTCGGCCAGCGCGGCGCGCGTGTTGGCGCGCACGTCGGCGGCGACCCGCGGATTGGCGGTGAGCTCGATATAGCCGACGCGCACGGCGGCGAGGTCGGCGCCGGCCAGCTTGGGCGACAGCGGCTTCTGCGCACTCCCGGACAGGGTCCAGGGATCCTTGTCGCTGGGGCCGACCAGCACGGAATGCATGATCGCGGCATCGGTGACGGAGCGCGCCAGCGGCCCGGCATAGATGTTGTTGCCGTATGCATCGCGCGTCGTGTCGTAGGGTACGGCGCCCAGGGTGGGCTTGAGGCCGACCAGCCCGGAGCAGGAGGCCGGGCCGCGCACCGAGCCCGCGCCGTCGGTGCCCAGCGACAGCGGGCCGAGGCCTGCTGCCACTGCCGCGGCGCCGCCGCCGCTCGAGCCGCCCGGCGTGCGTTCGAGGTTCCACGGGTTGCGCGTGATGCCGAACGGTCCGTCGGTCAGGCCCTTCACGCCGAACTCGGGCGTCGTCGCCTTGGCGAAGATGACGGCGCCGGCGCGGCGCAGGCGCTGCACCAGCAGATCGTCCGCAGCCGCCGGTCCGTTGCCCTCGAAGATCGCCGAGCCGTGCCGCGTCGGCACGCCCTCGACATCGACCAGATCCTTTACGCTGATCGGCACACCATGCAGCGGCCCCAGCACTTCACCCCGTGTGACGGCCTCCTCGGCCTTCTTGGCGTCGCGCCGCGCCCGGTCGACCATGACCTCGCGAAAGCAGTTGATCCGGGGATTGGCACGCTCGGAGGCCTTCAGGACGGCGTCGAGGTATTCTACGGGCGAAAGCTTCTTCGTGCGGATGAGGGCGGCGGCCTGGACGGCCGGGGTGAAGAGAAGGTCGGTGTCGGTCATGGGCTGCACATTAGCCCATCCTCGACACCGTCTGCACGCTGCGCTACGCCCGCTGCCGATGTTCTCGCTTCCCGTAATGGCGGCGCTCGCGGTCGTGGCCGTGGTGACCTCGTTCGTCTCCGGAATCTTCGGCATGGCGGGCGGGATGCTGCTGATCGGCTTCCTGCTGGTCTTCCTGCCGGTGCCGGTCGCCATGGTCTTCCACGGGGTCATCCAGATCGCGGCCAATGGCTGGCGGGCCTGGCTGTGGCGCCATCACGTGAACTGGAACGTCGTGCTGAAGTTCGGCGCCGGCGCTGTCACTTCGCTCGTCGTGTTCTCATTCTTCGATTTCGTGCCCGACAAAGCGCTGGTGCTGATGGCGGTCGGGCTCACGCCTTTCATCGCCCTCGCGGTGCCGCAGCGCATCGCGCCCAACATCGAACGCGGCGGGCAGGCGTTCCTGGCGGGCGCGATCGGCGGCGCCATCCAGCTCGTCTCGGGCGTGACCGGCCCGCTGCTCGACATCTTCTATGTCCGCACCGGCATGACGCGGCAGGTTAATGTGGCCACCAAGGCGGCCGCACAGGTGCTGGGGCACCTGACCAAGGTCCTGTATTTCGCGATGGTGATCGAAGGTCCGGCCGGGCGCGACCTCGAACAGTGGATGGTCATGGGCTACGCTGCGGTCTTCGCGGTGATTGGGACGACCCTGTCGCGCAGCTTCCTCGACCGCATGTCGGACAAGCAGTTCTACCATTGGACGCGGCGCGTGATCCTGGCGCTCGGCACGGTGTACATAGGGCAGGGATTCTGGCTGATGGTGACGCGATGAGCGATGTGAAGGATCGGGTGCGGGCACTGCTCGACAAGCTCCCCGACGACTGCACCTTTGCCGACGTGCAGCGCGGCATCGCGGTCATGATGTGGCCCAAGCGCGAGGATGGCAGCCTGGAGCCGCCCAAGCGCGTCGACCCTGAGGAAGTTAAGCGCCGCCTGCGCGAGTGGATGAAATCGGAGGGAGAGAAATGAAGGACCGCGTATCGATCGATCTCAAGGACGGCGTCGCCGACGTCCGCCTGATCCGCGCCGACAAGATGAACGCGCTCGATCCGGCGATGTTCGAGGGCATCATCGAGGCGGGCGCCAGGCTCGCCACCATGCCGGGCCTGCGTTGCGTCGTTCTGTCGGGCGAGGGCAAGGCCTTCTGTGCCGGCCTCGACATGGGCAGCTTCGCTGCGATGAAGGCAGAAGGCGACGCGGTTCCGGGCGTTCGCGACCTCACCAAGCGCACCCACGGCATCGCCAACCGGCCGCAGCAATGCGCCTGGCTGTGGCG
>VFQN01000666.1_pt1 | contig 62403 bp, 57 predicted proteins | sample 3512371 | NCBI WGS metagenome assembly VFQN01 (sample SAMN10412370, study PRJNA504923) | tailings metagenome | isolation source: Replicate 2 from Balatoc abandoned mine | place: Philippines: Itogon, Benguet | collected 2017-08-28 | reverse complement strand
AGACATGGCCGAACACGCGGTCGAACTTGTCGAGGTTGCGCTCGTCCTTCACCAGAACCGCGCGAGACAGATAGTAGAAATCCTCGACCTTGCGGGACGCGAGGTCGGCATCCATGGCCTCCATCAGGGCGAGATATTCCCGCAAGCTGACCGGAAGGCCCGCAGATTTGAGCTCGGTGAAGAAGGTTATGAACATGGGGTCCTGTCGCCGGGGCGGATGCCGCCGACCAAAGAACCGTTGAACGCAGGCGTCAAGCCCGAATGGCGATCAGGTCGTCGTGAGCGCGTCGCCCGCCCGCGAAACAACCGGACCACGACGATCGCCTGCGGCCGCGGTCTTGCGGAACACGGCGAGATTGTCCAGGAACATCCGCGCACACCGCTCCCAGGTCATCACGGCGGCGAAATTGCGGCAGGCGGTGCGCTCGATCTCAAGCGCGCGCAAGGCGGCCGCTCCGAGATCCTCGTCAAGCACCCCGACGGCGCTGTCGCCGACAACATCAAGGGGACCCGGCACCGGATAGGCCGCGACAGGAACGCCGCAAGACAACGCCTCCAGCATCACAAGACCAAATGTGTCGGTGCGGCTTGGGAAAACGAAGACATCCGCCGCACTGTAGATCGCCGCAAGTTCGTCGCGCGTCTTCTCACCCAGAAACAAGACTCCGGGAAAGCGCTCCATCAGGTCCTGTCGCATCGGACCGTCGCCGACGACGACTTTCGTCCCGGGCAGATCGAGCGTGAGAAATCCCTCAATATTCTTCTCGACCGCTACGCGGCAGACGGTGAGAAAGATCGGACGGGGAACGTCGAGGGCGATCGGACTCGTCGGCGCGAACACATTGCCGTCAACGCCACGCGGCCACAGAACCGGATTGTGGAATCCGCGGCCCGCCAGTTCCGCGATCAGCGAGCCGGTCGAAACCATCACGCGTTCGGCACGTCCATGAAAGCGCCTGAGCCAAAGCCACACCAGTGATTCCGGAACCGGAGCGCGCGCCGCGACATATTCCGGCAGACGCGTATGAAAGCTCGTGGTGAACGGGATGCCCCTTCTGATGCAGTGCCGGCGAACCGCATGTCCGATCGGCCCTTCGGTCGCGATATGGATCGCGTCGGGATTAGCCTCGGCGATACGCTTCGCAATGCTGCCGGGTGTCGGCAGCGCGCAGCGGATGTCCGGATAGGTCGGCAGCGGAAACGTTCGAAATCCCTCAGGCGTCAGGAACGAAATGTCGGCGCCGAGCCGCGGCGTCGTGGTTGCCAGCGTCGACAACGTACGCACGACTCCGTTGACCTGGGGATGCCACGCATCGGTCGCCACGAGAACGCGCATCAAGCGGCTCCGGCGGAGCAATGCCGGTTTCGGCGCGGTGTTCGAGGCGCGGCGGAACGTGAGGCTGTGATTCGCATGCCTCACGATGCGCCTCGCATGTCTCAGTTTTACGACGTTGTGTGAACAGATCGGGCGACGGTTGTTAGAAAACTGTCGTGAATGGCGCCGATGGTGCGGCCGGGACTCGACCGGATCGCGCGCCGCGATTCACGACACGGATAACGAACGTCTGTTCTGAATGCGGACTATATTTCTCCTCTTCCTATCCTTTGTCCGCGAGCGGATCGGCTGGAATAGACTTGGCTTACTTGCCAGCGTTGCCGTCCTGTGCCTTGCCGGCGTCTCCCTCTACAGAATGCTGCGCGACGTGCAGCCCGACCGCGTCTGGGCTGCTATCGCCGCCATGCCCGCATCGAATATCGCGCTGTCGATCGCATTCGTGGCCGGCGCATATTTCACCATCACGTTCTACGACTTCTTTTCGTTGAGAACGATCGGTGCAAGGCAAGTGCCCTATCGCATTGCCGCTATGGCAGCCTTCACAAGCTTCTCCATCGGCCACAACCTTGGCGCAACGGTATTCACCGGCGGCGCCATCCGGTTCCGCATCTATTCGGCCTTCGGTCTCACGCTGGTCGATGTGGCAAAGATCGCATTCGTGACCGGACTGACGTTCTGGCTTGGGAATGCGTTCGTGCTCGGGCTTGGCATGACGATCGCGCCCGAAGCTGCCAGCGCGATGGATCAATTGCCGCCCTGGATCAACCGCAGCATCGGGCTCGCGGGGCTCGCGATTATCTGCGGCTACCTGATCTGGCTTGCGTGCGACACCAGGATCGTCGGTGTAAAGCGTGTTTCCGTCACCCTGCCCAGCGCGCCGCTGACATTCGTCCAGATCCTGATCGGCGTTGCCGATCTTGGACTGTCAGCAATCGGAATGTACGTCCTGCTTCCGGTCAACCCGCCGGCTGAGATCCTGCCATTCGTGGTGATCTTCGTGCTTGCGACATTGCTCGGCTTCCTGAGCCATACGCCCGGCGCCCTCGGCGTATTCGATGCCGCAATCCTGATCGCGCTAACCCAGTATCCGAAAGAAGACCTGCTCGCCACGCTCGTCGTGTGGCGAGCCATCTATTACATCCTCCCGTTTTCGCTGGCCCTCGGCGTTATGGCGGCGCGCGAGTTCTGGCTTGCGATGCGAGGGCGCGGGGCGCGCTCGGCACCTTTTGCATTGCTCCCGCGGGGCTGTCCTCCGCGGCGTCAATCCCCCCGGGACCCACCGGCTTGATCCCCATATTTCCGCCCAAAGCTTCGTGCTAATCGATATGCAAATACCGATTACCTTGGACTTCCATGCGCACCCGGATTGCTGCGGCCATTGCCGCATTGGCCTGTTTGACCACGAGCCTGCCGGCCGCGGCGCAATCCCCTGCGCCCCCCCCTCTGCAACTGAACAGCCCCGGCGCCGGCACGATGCCGGGGACAGGCCCGATCCGGATCGAATGGGAAGTGCGCAACCGCTTTCGGCTGTTCAAAAACGAGGCGGATTTCCGCCGCCATGTGGCGGCTCACCGCGGCGACGGCATTCTGGCCGCGGAGCAGCGGCTGGCGCATGCCACTGACGGACGCGGCTGGGCGCGCGATATGGTCGACAATCTCTGTGTCGACCAGACTGGACGGCTGCCCGAATCCTGCCAGCGGGACGGCGAGAAAGAGAACTATCTCAGCCCGATTGACCACCCCATCACGGCAATGGCCGCTGGCGCAGTGCCGCCCGGAGCTGTCTGCGCGTGGAATTTCGACGACGGGGAATCGGCGCCCGGACAAGCGACGACGCGCTGCGACGATCCCGTACGCATCCGTGTGAAATACGGGCGTCCAACGGTTGCGACCGTCGATGTCGGCCTGCCCGACGGGACCGCGCAGCGGGTCTCGACCGAAATTCTCGTCACCGACCTCCTGATTGCCGGCATGGGCGACTCGATTGCCGCTGGCGAAGGCAACCCTGATCGCGCGATATCGCTCGCCGATGACGGCTTCTGTTTCCGCCGCTTTCTCGCGGGCACGACCAGCGAATACTTCCGGCCCGGCCGCACCGGCTTCAAGGGCAACAAGGCCTGCGATCTGGGCCTGTCATCAAGCAGCGGCAATTCCTCGGCGGATTGGGCAAAATTGAACGCGCGCTGGTGGAGCGCAGCCTGCCATCGCTCTCTTTACGGTTATCAGGTGCGCGCGGCGCTGGCGATTGCGATCGAGAATCCGCACGTGGCAGTCACCTTCCTGCCGCTCGCCTGCTCAGGCTCGACAATCGACGCCGGTTTCTTCAACTCATTCCGCGCACGCGAGTGTCCGGCGACCGGTGCTTGCACGCCCAGTAACGTCGCGCAGATGGTGCGCCTCAAGGAAGCGATGGACCTTGCGCGCAAGGCCGATCCGGAGCGCAAGCTGGATTCGATCCTGCTCACGATCGGCGCAAACGACATCTGGTTTTCGGGGCTCGTCGCCGACGTCATCACCGAGGCCGCGACCGAACGCGCGTTGTTCAAGCGCGGCGGGCTGATCGCCGACGTTTCCGATGCTCGCGGCTATCTGAAGGACCTGCCTCGCGACTTCGCGAAATTGCGCGATGCGCTGAGGCCCTATCTGGACGGCAATCTGCAACGCGTCGTCTACGTCACCTACGGCAATCCGGCCATGGTGAATGGCGGCCAGATCTGTGCCGGTGGTCCCGCCGGCTTCGATGTCCATCCGGCATTCAATGTCGACGGCGCCAAGCTGCGTGAAACCTCCGACTTCGTCGAGCGGGAATTCCTGCCACGGCTGCGCGCGCTTGCGACCTGCGAGGCGTCCGGGAATTGCCGGGACCCGCGCAATGACCGCATGACCTTCGTCGACCGGCATCAGGCCGAGTTCTCGTATCGCGGCTTCTGCGCGCGCTCTCCGAACGATCCGGTCTTCGACCGCGAATGCTTCCTCGAGAATGGCGAAAGCTTCGAGAGCAGCCCGTCGCAGGCAGCGACCGACCCGTTGCGATGCCGGTTGCGGCCTCGCGATTTCCGCCCCTACAGCTCACGCGCCCGCTGGGTGCGTACGGCGAATGACAGTTATTTCACCGCCATGACCTTCCCGGAAGGCATCTCCAACACCGTGCAGCCCAGCGATCTGCACGATGCCACATGGGGTGCGACCAGCGCGGTGTATGGCGGCGCGGTGCATCCGACCGCCGAAGGTCATGCGGCAATGGCCGACGCGGCGATGCCAGCCTTGCGCGCAGTGCTCGGATTGCAGGCCACGCAACAGATCCGAGCCGAGCCACTCGCGCCGCTGCAGATTCCTCCGGCAGCGACGCGGTAGCTCGACAGCCGCCTAATCGACCGAAACACCCGCGGCACGCACGACCTTGCCCCATTGGTCGACTTCCGCGTGGAGGAATTTGTCCATCCATTCGGCGCTTTCTTCGGACGCTTGCGGCGGAATGGCGCCGATGTCCTCGATCCGCTTGCGGACTTCCTTGTCGTTCAGGGCCGCCATCAGCGCCTTGTTGGCGCGCGCTACGACAGCTTTGTCGGTGTTCGGCGGTGCGACCAGGGCATTCCACCCGACGACGTTGAACTCCGGAAGCCCAGCCTCAGGCGCGCTCGGCACATCCGGCACCGCGTCGATCCGTTTGGGTTGGGCTATCACAAGCGCGCGCACCGAACCGGCCTTGACCTGGGGCACTACATTCGGCGCGGAATCGCACATGGCGTCGATCTGCCCGCCCAGGAGATCGCCCATAGCAGGACCTGTGCCGCGATAAGGAACGTGCCTCAGTTTCACCGAGGCAAGGTTTTCCAGATAGAGGCAAACCAGATGCGCATTCGATCCGAGGCCGGCATTGCCGACGGTCACCTTGCCCGGATTAGCGCGTGCATAGGCGATGAATTCCGAAAGCGTTTGAGCGGGAAAATCCTTGCGCACAACCAGGAAGTTCGGTGTGCTGGCCAGCATGCCGACTGCTGCGAATTCGCGGGGATCGTAGGCGATCTTCTTGTAGAGCGCATAGGCCGCGGCGAGGCTGCCGAGATTTCCCGATAGCAACGTGTGACCATCAGCCTCCGATTTTGCCGCACGCGCAGAACCCAAGGTGCCACCCGCGCCTGCGACATTCTCGATGATGACCGGTTTGCCGAGATCGCGCGCCATGCGATCGGCGACGATGCGGGCGAGAATATCGTTCGGTCCGCCGACAGCGAAAGGAACGACGATGGTGACTGGCTTGCTCGGATAATTTTGTGCCTGAGCGCTGCCGCTTGCGACAAGCAGCAAGCCGAGCGCCGTGCCGATTAGACTCTTGATCATCAGTACCTCACGCAGTGTCGGAGTTCACGGTTGTCCCGGCGGTCAGCAACTGCCCAACATTTCCGACGTGCATCGCGAGTTCGGACACCGCATCGTCGATGCGGCCCAGCGTCCAGAAATCGATAATGCGACGATGCTGCGCGAGGGCGCGCGCCATGCGATCGTGCTCGTGCGGAAGTCTGTGTCTCAGCGCTCTCAACCGGTCGGAGAGAGCGGAATAGGCTTTTTCGAGATACGCGTTGCCGCTTCCGGCAACGAGCGCCTCGTGGAATTCGCAATCGAGTTCGTCGCAGCCCGCGTAATCCCGGTCCGCCAGCGCGACGGAAGCGCGGCTCAGGATCAATCCAAGTCTTGGCAGATTGCCCGCGACGCCCGCGGCCGCAAGCCGCAGCGCTCCGGTCTCCAGGATCGATCGTGTCTGGCAGATCTGCCGGATGTCATTGACGGTCAGATCGACGACGAATGTACCGCTTTGCGGCCGCGTCACGACAAGCCCCTCGGACTGCAGCATCAGCAGCGCTTCGCGAACCGGCGTGCGGCTGATCTCGAGTTCAGCCGCCACCTGCTTGTCGGAGATGCGGGATCCCAGCGGCCACCGACCGCTGGTGATGCGGTGCCGCAGGTCCCTGGCAATGGCGGCCGTGGACGGTTTTCCGCCTTGGGCCGGCTTTAGGGTCACAATCTGTGCAGACATTGAGAAGAGCGCCTATTAATATATCAGATTAGGTGAAAACTCCCATTTCCTATTGAAATTGAATAAGCAATACGCTTATGAGTCAACTAATATATTAGTTGGACGCTTCAAATGGATCTGATGCCACGCACCGGCCTTGTCATTTTCGCGAAACGCGGATGCGAGACCTGCGCCATGGTCGAGCCGGTATTTGGACAGTTGCTGGATCGGGGCGCGCGCCTCGCGCTTTTCACGCAGGACGATCCGACCTTCCCTGTGCGGCCGGCCGCGCTCGACGATACCGCGCTCGAACAATCATTCCGCTTCGATGTCGAGACGGTCCCGACACTGATCCGTCTCGAGGACGGTCGTGAGGTCGAGCGAACCTTCGGCTGGAATCGTACCGAGTGGGAGCGCATTTCCGGATGTCGCGATCTCGGCAACGGCCTGCCGGACATGCGACCCGGCTGCGGCTCGAAATCGCGGGAGCCCAATGTCTGGGAGGAACTGGTCGCGCGCTATGGCGACAGCGGTATCCGATCGCGCCGTATCGAACTCAACGAATGGGACGATGAAATCGAGGCCTGTTTCGATCGCGGCTGGTCCGACGGACTTCCCGTCGTGCCGCCGACCGATGCACGCATCATGCGGATGCTCGAAGGCACCTCACGCAAGCCTGACGAGATTGTCGGCGACGTTCCGCCGAACCTCTCCCCCATCACCATCGAGAAGGTCGCCATCAACGCAGTGATGGCGGGTTGCCGGCCGGAATACATGCCGGTCGTGATCGCCGCCCTCGAAGCGGCATTGCAGCCGGAATTCACGATGCATGGGCTTCTCTGCACAACGTGCTTTTCCAGTCCGATCATCGTCGTGAACGGTCCTATCGCACGCAAGATCGGCATGAATTCAGGCATCAACTGTCTCGGTCAGGGCAACCGCGCGAACGCCACCATCGGCCGTGCCCTCCAGCTCATCATTCGCAATGTCGGTGGCGGACGCCCCGGAGAACTCGACCGTTCCACATTGGGCGGTCCCGGCAAATACACATTCTGCTTCGCCGAGGACGAGAGCGATCCGACCTGGACTCCCCTTTCCGTCGCGCGCGGCATCGCGCCGGGCCACAATGCGGTGACGCTGTTTCAGGGTGACGGCATCCAGGGCTTCATTGACCAGCGTTCGCGCACACCGGAAGAGCTGACAAAATCGCTTGCGATGTCGCTCCTCGCGGTCGGCAACTGGAAACTGTGCGAGTTCACCAACGCGATGCTGGTGCTTGTACCTGAACATTATTCCATTTTCCGCGATGCCGGCTGGGACCGCGAACGCATCACGCAGGAATTGCATGCGGCGATGGTGCGGCCGGGCGCCGATGTCGTTCAGGGCGCGCACGGGATCGGCGAAGGCGTCGTCGCGAAGCGCAAGGACGAAATGATCAACAAGTTCTGGCCCGAAGGCCTCCTGATCGTGCATGCCGGCGGACAGGCAGGCCTGTTTTCGGCGATCTGCGCAGGCTGGACCGGCGGGCGCTTTCGCTATGAATCCGTTCCAGTGACACGGGAGATTACACTATGAAGTCCGGCCTTTTGCTGCGAGACCCGACTGCCGAAACCTCGTCGGTGCTGCGCGAACGCGCCAAACCGCTCGAGACCAGCGCCGGCAAGACGATCGCGCTGATGGATATCGGCAAGATGCGCGGCGACGAGTTCATCGACCGTCTCGAGCAGCTTTGCCATGCGCGCGGCATCGCCACGCGCCGTTTCAAGAAGCCGACCAACACCCGCGTCGCGCCGCGCGAGATGATCGAGGAGATCGCCGAGACCTGCGATGCCGTCATTATCGCATTGTCGGATTGCGGCTCATGCACGTCCTGCTCGACGCATGACCTCAACGACCTCGACCGCAAGGGGGTTGCCGGCGTCAGCGTTCTGACCACCGAATTCCGCGATGCCTTCGCGCAGCAGAAGCAGGCGATCGGCCTCGATGCTGCATCGGTCTTCGTGCCGCACCCGATGCAGAACAAGACGACCGCCGAACTGCACGCTTTCGCCGAGCGGTCGGTCGAAGAGATTCTGGACAAGGTGCTTGTCGAGCGCGTGCCGGCGGCGGCCTGATCGCGTCGCCGAGCCCGCCGGCGGCCCCTCGTCAGCTCGCCGACTTCATGAATTTTTCGGACTTCGGCTTGCGGATTTTCGGCACCGGCTGCGGGCCGCAAGCCAGCGCATTCAGGCAAGCCGGCTGCGCGGAAGTCTTCGCCTTCTTCGCTTGGGCCGGCGCGTCGGTGATCATCATTGCAGCCGAACCGGCGACGGCAACAATCAGAAGCAACCGGTGCATCATGGCATCCTCCAAAGCGGTGCGAACGCGAGACAGCTGACCGACCGCGTACGCGGCTTCAAGCCCGCCCGCTCGCGCAGATCAAGCCACGCCGAGCTTTTTCTGCAGACTTGTCGACGACGTCGTGTACTGGAACGTCAGCTTCTTGTCCGGATAGACATAGCGGTGGATCTTCTGTGCGGCGAGCGCACCTTCGTGGAACCCGCACAGGATCAGCTTCAGCTTGCCCGGATAGGTATTGATGTCGCCAATCGCGAAAATACCCGGCACCGAGGTTTCGAACGTCTCTGTGTTGACCTCAATCAGGTCCTTGTCGAGCTTCAGGCCCCAGTCCGCCACCGGACCGAGTTTCATCGTGAGGCCGAAGAACGGAAGAATTGCATCGCAGGCAATCTCGAAATTGGAGCCGTCGTTGCGCTTCACGATGGCCTTCGATACCTGGCCGTCATGGCCTTCGAGAGATGCCACTTGGCCCAGCACGAAATCGATCTTCCCCTCGCCGACCAGCGCCATCATCTTGTTGACGCTGTCTGGCGCCGCGCGGAAGTCCTGCCGGCGATGCAGCAGGGTCAGGTGCGATGCCAGCGGCGCAAGATTGAGCGTCCAGTCCAGGGCGGAATCGCCACCGCCTGCCACCAGCAGACGCTTGCCACGGAACTGCTCCATCTGCCGCACCGCGTAGTGAACCGACTTCGCCTCATAGGCCTCGATGCCAGGGATCGGAGGGCGTTTCGGCTGGAACGAGCCGCCGCCAGCTGCCACGACCACCGCCTTGCATTCGAATATGTTTCCCGCGTCGGTCGTCACGCGGAATTCCGGATCGCCGATCCGCTCGATGGTCTGCACCATTTCGCCGAAATGGAATTGAGGGCCAAAAGGATTGATCTGCTCCAGCAGCCCCTTTGTCAGGCCGTCGCCGGTGACCATGGGAATGCCGGGGATATCGTAAATCGGCTTCTCGGGATAGAGCTCGGCGCATTGGCCGCCCGGCTTGTCCAGGATGTCGATGAGATGCGCCTTGATGTCGAGTAGACCGAGCTCGAACACTGCGAACAAGCCGCACGGTCCTGCGCCGATGATGACTACATCGGTCTTGATGACTTTGGTCGCATCCAGCATGACGTCACCTGCCCTGATAACTTGGCGTGCGTACCAGCATTCCGTCGAGCTCTTCGCTCATCTTAATCTGGCACGACAATCGTGAATTTGTGCGAACATCATAGGCATTGTCGAGCTGCTCGTCTTCTTCCAGTGACCGTTCGCCGGTTTTCGGCAGCCACGCCTCGTCCACGTAGACGTGGCAAGTCGCACAGGTGCAGGAGCCGCCGCATTCGGCCACGATTCCCGATACCGAGCCTCGCATCGCGGCTTCCATGACCGTCTCGCCGAGTTCGGCCTCGACCTCGTGCACGGTCCCGTCGTGTTCGATAAAGGTGATTTTCGGCATGCGATAACGGCAAATCGGGTTCCGAACGGTTGCACCAGTCACGGCCGCAGACCATGCGGCAATCACGGTCGGAGCAAACGACGTGATAGCGGCTACGCCTGGCGCTCGGGTGTGCGCACGATGAGGCCATCAAGCTGATCGGAAACCTTGATCTGGCAAGACAGCCGCGAATTCGGCTTCACGTCGAAACCGAAATCCAGCATGTCTTCCTCCATCGGCGAAGGCGCACCGACGATCTCGGTCCAGGCCTCGTCGACATAAACATGGCATGTCGCACAGGCACAGGCGCCGCCGCATTCCGCCTCGATGCCGGGAATGCCGTTCTTGATGGCGTTCTCCATCACCGTCGAACCATTCTCGGCGTCAACGGTGCGGCTTTCGCCCTCGAAGTCGATAAAGGTGATTTTGGCCATCTTGGGCGTGCAACGTCCGCGTTCAAAGGAGCAAGGGCTGGCCGATCGGCCGGCGCGCTGGCGTATATAGCGGATCGGTCAAAATCCGCCAGCATCGAAATGCGGCGGCCTCGTTCGCAGCCCCATGCGGAGCCGGGCGGCGCCAGCATTATTCGCAGTACGTCTGGTTGTTGATCGTGAGGCATTTCCGCGCGCCATCCGCCTTGGCCGCAGACACGGTGTCCGTAGCGGGCCTGTCGGTAGCCGCATCGCGTACTCATTGCTGCGCTCTGTTCGACCGCACACGCGAGCCGACGCTGTGATCGCCTCCAGAGATGCTCTGGTGACTCACACGCCAAAGTTCGTCTACAGGTTTTCCAACAGCGGGCTTCGCCTGACGCACGACGAACCAATGCGCCGACTGAAGGTTGGAGACAGGTGCAATCCGCCACCGGTTCAGCGTCATCGCATTGATCAGCTATAAAAAACGCGGCGGTCGCTATGAGACCGCCGCGGCACAAAGAGACTGTCTGAGCGAAGGAACCGGTCAGGCCGACGTCACGAGACCTGCAATCTCCACCTGCGTGTCACGGATCGCAGCGCGAAGGTGACTCGTGCCTTGCTCGCGGCCTGCCGCATCACCGCGCACCGACGCCGCTTCGACCTCTGCTGCAGCGCGTGCTACGGCAAAAGCACCGATCCCGCGCGCCGAGCCTTTCAAAGTGTGCGCTGAAGCCGCCGCCACGGCGTTCCCAGCCAGCTCGATCCGTTCCATCAACAGAAAAATCTGTCGTTCGAACAATACGAGAACGTCGCGCTCGAGATCGCGATCGCCGAGCGTCATCTGCGACAGGTGTACCAAGTCGATAGGTCGGTCCCCAGGCACCAGCGGGGGCGACGCAACGGCGTCCAGCGCCGTTCGAGAAATGTCCGTCATTACACGCCTCCGGAGCTCTTTTGGCTCCTAGCCGCACAATTTGGCTCGCCATCGACGAAAGCTGGGTAAAAAATGGCCGACTTCGCGCGCCAATTCTGCAACAAAGTTTCGAAATAGTTAACGAAGGAGCGCCGCGATAGGTTCCAAGGGCATTATGTGTCAAAATCGGACAACAAATCCTAACCGGCATTAACGATGATTAAGAAGGACTTAAAGGGGCAGTTTTAATCGGTCCGGTGAGCCGATAGGATGATCACTGGGGCTTTGTCTTGGAAATACCCTGTCGATCCACCCGCGGCGCAGCGCCGTAGGGGATCTCAGCAATGTCCGGTCGTAGCTCTCTGTAGAGTTAGTGAGGCGGGAAGCGATGTCCAATAACCCGAAGAAGGCCGTAGATCCGACCGAAGCGGCAATGGCAGCGATTCAGGAGGCGCTCAAGGTCAGAGATGCGGAGATGAACACTTCGCGCCCCTCCCAGGCCGCAGCAAAACCCGCCCGCGAAGACAATCGTAAGCCCGCCCCTGAACCCACCGTCTCTGCCGCCGTTGCCGAGCCTCGCCGGCCTTCGCGCGATCAGGCTCCGCAGCCCAGTGACGACCTGGTTATCCCCGAGACGCCCTCTGACGTTCAGCCGGGGCTGCCGGCCAATGACGACTGGAAAACGGCCGGGCAGATTCTGCAATCGACACGGGTGCCGTCGGCAAAGCCGCTCTATATCGTCGCCGGCTTGCTGTCGGTGGTCTGGCTGGTTTTCGCGATCATCTTCACCGCGCCTTATATTTCTCAGCTGCAGGAAAGCTTCGCGTTCACGCTGCTCGCCCTGCTCCTGACATTCCTCGCACCCGTCGGCTTCTTCTTCACCGTCGCGCACATGGTCCAGCGCTCGCGTGAAATGCGCGCGCTGACGCAGTCAATGGCGGAAGTGGCGATGCGCCTCGCAGAGCCGGAGGGACTGGCGCGCGAGTCCATCGTGACTGTCGGTCAGGCGATCCGCCGCGAGGTTGCCGCGATGGGCGACGGCGTGGAACGCGCGCTCGCGCGCGCTGCCGAACTGGAGACGCTGGTTCAAAACGAGGTGGCGACGCTCGAACGTGCGTATAACGACAACGAGGTCCGGATCCGCGGACTGATCGATGATCTGGCAAACCAACGCGACAGCCTGATCGGTCAGGCTGAACAGGTCCGCAACGCGATCACCGGCGTCCATCTCGACCTCAATCAGGACATCACGGGCATCAGCGATCAGGTCGCCTCGCAGGTCGCAGCGGCGACCGACGGCATCACCCGCGAATTGCAGGAAAAGACCGACCACATTTCGACGACGCTGAACCGCGTCAGCGACGAAATGCTTGCTCAGCTGGGCGAGCGCGCTGGCGAAATCCTCGAGCGTCTGCGTCAGACCGCGCAGGAAACCGCGCAGGCGGTCGACGCGATCAGCCAGACGGCCGCAACCTCGATCGAAAATTCAGGATTTGCGACGACGAACGCAATCGATGGCGCTGCCGAACGGCTCAATGCGAGCCTCGCGTTCAAGACCGAGTCGATCGCCGAAGAGTTCGACGTGCTGTCGCAGAACCTGATCGAGATGATGCAGTTGCGTCTGGCCAACGTGACGAACGACTTCTCGCAGCGCTCGATAACCATCACCGAATTGATGAGCGAGCGTTCCAACGAGATTTCAACGACCCTGTTGCAGGTCTCGGCGCAGGCGGCGGACAACCTCACGCAGATTTCTGCGCAGACTGCGGATACTCTCGTGCAGATCGCTGCACAGGCCGCTGAAAATATCACGTCACGCAGCGAGGAAGTGAATTCGACGCTGCGCGCCACGGGCGAGTCCCTCGTGGTCGACCTCAGCCTCCATGGCGGTGACGTTGTCGAAAAGCTGGAAGAGACCGGCGCCGCCATCACCGGCACCATCGTTGCTCGCAGCGACGAGTTGATGGCGACGTTCCGCAACTCTGCCGACACGATTGCCAGCACCATCGGCACGCACGGCGACGCCTTGAAGGAAATGCTGAGCGCCCGCTTCGTTTCGTTCGAGGAAATGTTCACGCAAGGCGGCTCCGCCCTCGCCGAACGCATCGCCAACGATTCATCCGCTTTGGGCAACCTGATCACGCGGCACCTCGGCGACTTCGACCGCAGCGTGAAGCTGCACGGAGCCGAACTCGTCGAACGTCTCGGCGACCGCACACAGGCCGTCACCGAGACGATGCGATCCTGCATCGACAATTTCGATCAGCGGATCGGTGGCAAGACCGGTGAAATCACCGACGCCCTCGACCTGCGGCTCGTGCGCTTCCAGGAAGCGCTGGATAGCCGGACCCAGACTCTCAACGATGCGCTGGGCGGCCGTGTTCTTGAGATCGCCAAGACCCTCGCCGAAGGCGGCAAGGAAGTTGTGGCCGCTCTCGAAGGACGCATCACGGAAGTCACAACAACCATCGATTCACGCGGCAGCACGCTGTCCGATACGCTGGCCAACAGAGCGCAGGAAATCGACAAGGTCCTCGGCGCGCGCGCGACCGAAGTCGCCAACACGCTTGATGCCCGGATCGGCAAGTTCGAAGAGCTTCTCGTTGGCCGGGCGGAGACCGCGACCGAGCAGCTCGAAGCTCGTGGCCGCAGCACGTCCGAGGCGCTCGTCGCGAGCGTCGCGAAAGCCGCCGAACTTATCGAAAGCAAAGGCACGGGCGCGATCCAGTCGATCGCCGAACGCTCCGAGAACGCTGTGCAAGTGGTGGAGACCCGCACGCGCCTCGCTGCCGAGTTCCTGGCGGATCGGGCCGACAAGGCGGCGATCGAGGTCGAGAGCCGCACGCGCTCGGCCGCCGAGCTTGTCACCGAACGCACCGACCAGATTGCTTCGCAGCTGGAAAACCGTGCACGGACCGCCGCCGATGCCGTTACGGAGCGCGTCGTGGCCGCAGCCACGCAGATCGAAACGCGGGCCCGTGCCGCCACCGAGGGCGTCGCGGAGCGCGTCGAATCTGCTTCGACGCAAATCGAAAATCGCACCCGGGCAGCCACCGAGGCGGTCACGGAACGCGTCGAGTCCGCCGCGATGCAGATCGAAAATCGCACCCGCGACGCCGCGGAAACGGTCGCGCAACGAGCCATGGCTGCTGCGACGCAGATGGAATCGTCTGCACGCACCGTCTCGGAAGCCGTTGCGGAGCGCGCCGTCGCCCTCACCTCTCAGGTCGAAACGTCGGCACGCGCCGCGAGCGAGGCTGTGTCGGAACGCGCAATCGCTGCCACGACGCAAGTCGAGGCCGCTGCGCGCGCTGTCACCGAAGCCGTAACCGAGCGCGCCACGGCTGCTGCTACGCAGATCGAGAGCCGCACTCGCGCCGCGACAGAGGCCATTTCGGAACGCGCCGAGTTGGCCGCTCTGCAGGTCGAAGGCAGAACACGCACCGTGACCGACGTTCTGACCGAGCGTGCCGACAAGGCCGCCTCGCAATTCGAGACGCGCTCGCGTGCTGCTACGGAATCGCTGACTGATCGCGTCGAGCACGCAGCGGCTCAGATCGAAAGCCGCGCTCACGCCGTTGCGGTCGGAATCACCGAGCGCGTTGAATCGGCGTCATCCCAGATCGAAGGCCGCGCGCTGGCCTTCGTCGACTCGCTCAACGAACGCGCGGAGCAGGCAGCAAGCCAGGTCGAAGGCCGCACCCGGTCGGTCGCCGAGGTCCTCGCAGAGCGTGCAGAACACGCGGCGATCCAGATCGAGGGCCGGACCAAAGCCGCGACCGATATCCTCGCCGAACGCGCCGAGCAGGTTTCGTCCCAGGTCGAGGCGCGCGCGCGTGCCGCGGGCGAAGCCCTGCTGGACCGCAGCGAGAAGATCGCTCACCAGATCGAAGCCCGAACCGCAGCCGCAACCGACATGCTGGCGAGCCGCTCGGACGTCGTGACCAGCCAGGTCGAATCCCGCACCAAGGCTGCGGCGGATTCTCTCAATGCCCGGCTCGAATCGCTTGCGCAATCGGTGAGCCAGAATACCGGCGAGGCGGAGCGCTCGATGTCGAGCCTGGCGACCAGCTCTACCGAAGCGATGCGCACCGCGGCTGCCGAAGCCGAGCGCGTGCTCGCTGTGGTCTCGAGCGGAATCGGATCGACACTCAAGCAGAATGCCACCGACGTCGAGCGGACGTTGCTCAATGTGAGCGCCGAGGTTTCGCGTGGCTTCGTCGGCAAGGCGGACGAAATCGCCGCTGCCGTCTCGTCGCGGGCCGCGGAAATGACCCGCGCGCTCGATGCGAATTCCTCCACCCTTCTCGCCGCGCTGTCGGCAAAGAGTCAGGAATTCACTGGCGAAGTGCAGCGCGCGACGCAAACGGCGGTCAGCGCGATCGAGAGCAAGGGCTTCGATTTCACCCGCACCATGCTCGACAATTCGAACGAGCTGGCGCGCGTCATCAATGATGCCGGCGAAACCGCGACCGCCCGCGTCAACCAGACAGTGCAGAACCTGCAATACACCGCGCGTGAAGCGATCGAGGAGTCGCAGCGGATCACCACGGAATCCGTCGAGCAGGCGCTGAGCACCACCCGCGAGGTGATCGAGCAGTCGCAACGCCTCACGTCGGAGACCGTCGCCCAGGCGGTCAGCACAACCCGCGACGCGATCGAACAATCGCAGCGGATTGCGACCGACTCCGTGAACCAGGTCATGGAGACGCAGGCGCGCCTGCGTGGAGAATCGACCACCCTGTTCGAGCGCATGCGCGAAGCCAACGTGCTGTTGCACGAGGTGCTTACCGCCGCGCATGACAACATGGCGACGATCGAGGGCTCCCTGACGAGCCGCGTATCCGAGTTCGCCAATGTGATGAACGACGTGACCGCCCGCAGCGGCGCAGTCGGCGAGCAGGTCACAACGCACGTCGAGGCATTCCGCACCGACACGACGCAGGTTCTTCAAAACCTCTCCGAGATCGCGGTCCAGTTCGCCCAACATGGCCGCTCCCTCGTTCAGGCCGTCGAGGTTGTCGAAAGAAGCAACCGGCGGACCGAGGAAACGGTCGAAGAACGTCGCGAAACGCTGGAAGCGCTCGTCACGACGCTCGACACCAAGTCGGAAGATCTGGAGCAGAGGCTGCAGCGCTTCACGGTACTCCTCGATCAGTCGTTGAACGGCGCAGAGGCGCGTGCCCGCGAGATCGGCCGCATGATCGCCGAGAGCTCGACGACCGGCACCCGCACCATCGCTGATCAGTTCGAGGTCGTCCGGGTGGCGACGGAGGAGGAAGGCAAACGCACCACCGAAATGATGCGCGCGGTTTACGAACAGTCGATCGGCGAAGCCGATGCGATGTTCCGGCAGTCCTCTGATCGTTTCGCGGAAACGCTGGCCAGCATGCGTGACATGACCGCGCAGATGCAGCTGCAGCTCGAGCAGACCCGCGCCGAGCTGCGGCGTGGCATCCTGGAACTCCCGCAGGAAACCGCCGAGACCACCGCGCAGATGCGCCGTGTGATCGTCGACCAGATCGAGGCCTTGGCCGAGCTGAACCGGATCGTCAGCCGTCACGGCCGCGGCATGGAGACGGCTGAATCGCGCCGCGCCGAGCCGGTGCTGGCGGTTGTCGGCGGCGGCCGCGCCGATGCGCGTCCGCAGGCTCGCCATCCGGAGCACCCGCAAGGTCCCGCTCCGCGTCCGGCAGGGCCTCCGGCGCCGCCGCGCGGCGAAGCATATCCGCAGCAGGCGCCGCAAGCCGGGCGCAATAACCCGACCGGCTGGCTCTCGGACCTGCTCCAGGGCGCGGACGAGCGTCAGGGAGCGCCGGCGCCGACGCAGGGCCGTCAGGCGCCCCCGCAACGCCCGCTCGACTCGCTCGACGCGCTGTCCGCGGACATCGCCCGGCTTGTCGAACACGACGCGGCAATCGACATGTGGGACCGCTACAATCGTGGCGAGCGGACCGCGTTCACGCGCCAGCTCTATACGATGAACGGTCAGCGTGCTTTCGACGATATCCGCAATCGCTATCGCGGGGACCGTAATTTCCGCGCGACGGTCGATCGCTACATCGCCGAGTTCGAACGGCTGCTGGAAGACGTGTCACGCGACGAACGCGGCGGCCAGGCGATGGTCCGCACCTACCTGATCTCGGAAACCGGCAAGGTGTACACCTTGCTCGCACATGCAGCGGGTCGCTTCGACTGATCCGCATCCGCCAAGACACGATCCGGTCTTCGGGCCGGATCGTGCGTAATCATCGAGTTGCCCTCGAAGACTGAGAGAAAGGGCGCGTCCAAGGGCGCGCCTTTTCGCTTTGGCGGCTTCAATCGCCTGAGGCGAAAAACTCACGATCTGTGAGAGCTGGCTCACATTCGTCGCTGCTTCACCTGCGCATGCTGCCGCCGTCAATTGGGTGGCGACAATGTATGCGTATCCCCGCACCCTGCTCATCGTGCTGGCCTTGACCGCAACGGCGGCTCGGGCTCACGCGACCTGCCTGAATACCGAGCTTGCGACGACTGGCTCCGGGATGGTCCTGGACCGCTGCACCGCGCCCGAGCCGCCGGACGGCCGGGTTACGGCGCAGCAGCTTGATACGATGACACAATGGATTACCGAACGGTTCGGCCTGGCGCGGCCGACGGAGCGACCATCAATCGTGTTCGAGAGTCCTGGCCGTCTGGCGCGTCTGCACGGGTTCGAAAACGTGGAGACGTTCCGAATGTCAGACCGGATGCGCCGACCCGACTTGCTGGCGATCTACAGCGACACGAAACGGGCGATCTATCTGTCGGACGACTGGACCGGGACGACACAGGCGCAAATGTCTGTCCTGGTGCACGCGCTCGTCCACCATATGCAGAACGCATCCAGCCTGCGATACACCTGCCGCGGCGAGCGCGCGATCCTCGCCTTTCAGGCCCAGGCGGCTTGGCTCGAGCAATCCGGCACATCGCTCGAAAGCGAATTTGGACTGAACCTTCCGAGCGTCATCACGCAGGGCAACTGCATGTGAGGCTCGTCTGCGCGTGGCGCGTGGCGACCGAATAGGCCGTGCCCTACTCTGCCCTGACGTTCATTTCGCGGGCAATATCACCCCAGAGTTTCAGTTCATCGCGGGTGCGCTTCGCCAGTTCTTCCGGCTTGTCGGCAACCACCGGCAATCCGAGGTCGAACAGCTTCTGCTTCACCTCTTGCGTGTTCAGCGCATAGACCAGTTCGCGGTTGAGCACATCGACCACGGCCTTCGGGGTGCCGGCCGGCGCGTAGAAGGCAAGCCATGAGGTCGCCTCGAAGCCGGGAACGGTTTCCGCGATGGCCGGGATATCCGGTTGACCCGCGAACCGCTCCTTCTCGCCGATGCCGATGATGCGCAGCAGCCCGCCCTTGTGCTGTCCGAGCGTGGAGGAGATCGTCGCAATCACCGCCTGGACATGGCCACCCATCGCATCGTTCACGGCCGGACCGCCGCCCTTGTACGGCACGTGCACGAGTTCGATCCCCGCCTCGCGATTCAACAGAAGGCCAGCCATCTGTTGCGGACTGCCGATGCCCGCGGTGCCGAAATGCACCTTCTTCGGATTGGCCTTGGCATAAGCAATGAACTCGGCCACGTTTTTGGCCGGTACGTTCGGGTTGACGGCGATGCCGAGGATGCCGCGGATCGCGGTCGTCAGCGGCGCGAAGTCCTTGATCGGGTCGAACGGCATGGTCTGCACATTCGGAACGATCGTCATCAGCGCGTTGGTGGTGAGCAAAAGCGTGTAGCCGTCCGGCGCCGCGCGCGAAACCGCAAGCGTGCCGATGCTGCCGTTGCCGCCCGGCTTGTTCTCGATCACGACTGGCTGCTTCAGCCGCTCCTGCAGGATCGGCTGCACCATGCGCGCCACCTGCTCGGTCGAGGCGCCCGGCGGATATGGCAGCACGATGGTGATCGGGCGATTCGGGAAATCCTGCGCGGATGCAGCGAAGGTGGCAGCAATCAGGCCTAGCGCGGCAAGCGCCGCGCGCGAGATAACAGATGTCATGAAGTCTCCTCCCAAGCCGGCGCAGCCGATTTTCGCTAATGCGAATTATTTATCGGTTGTGCGAAGCGTAGTTGAGAGCAGCGTCTGCGGTCAAGCGGTGCGGACGCCGACCAGCTCGGCGCGCTCCCGCTCTATTTACAATCCCTCGCTGACCCGGAATGTCGGCGCTCACTGCCGCCGTGGCTGAACGGCCGGCCGGCCGCCGCCGAAGATGATCCGCGACGGGTTCTCGTCAAAATTACGCACCGCACGGTCGATCGTGTTGAGGGTCCGCCGGCCATCGACAACCAACCCGTCGAGCTTCTTGTCGAGATTCTCCGCAAGCGTCTTGAAGGCGCGCACAGCTTCCGGCACGTCGCCCTTCTCGGCAGTCAATGTATCGATATTCCCCAGGACACGGTCCGCGCTGACAAGGATGCGATCAACCTTCTCGGAATTCTTGGCAAGCGCATCGGTAAAGGACTCGATATTCTTCACCGACTTCGACAGCGAGTCCGAGTTTTTTGCCAGCATTTCAGTGAAGGACTCGATGTTCTTCAGCGAGTTCTTCAGGGTCTGCTGGTTCTCGACCAGCACCGCGTCGATCCGGCGCGCAACATCGCGCGCTGCCGCCATCATATCCTGCGATGCGCTCGATCCTGCATTGAGCACCGGCGTATCATCCATTTTGGCAGTCACCGGGCCCGCATTCGACGAGCCGCCGCGCAATGCCAGGACGGCAATGCCGGTCAGCCCCTGGGAATCCAGGCTGACTTCGGTATCGGCCCGGATCGGAGTCGTTGTGTCGACCGAGACCGTGGCGATCGAATTCTTCGGATCTTTCGGGTCGAGCGCGAGGTCCGTCACCTCGCCGACGCGAATGCCATTGAATGTCACCGATGCGCCCGGACGCAGTCCGCCGATCGGTCCCTGGAACAGAACGCGGTACGTCATGCGCTCGCCGGTGCCGCCGACATGATGGAACCAGTACACGAACCCGAATGCGCCCAGCACCGTGGCGAGCGTAAACAGTCCGATCAGGATGTAATTTGCCCTGGTTTCCATACGCCACCTCACATCGTTGAGCCGACACGGCCGCGCTTTCCGCGAAAATAAGCCTTCAGCCACGGATGCTCCGACGCCAGCATCGTGGACATCGGCCCTGCCGCGATCACCTTGCCGTCGGCCAGAACAGCGATCCGGTCGCAGACGGAATGCAGGGAGTCCAGATCATGGGTTACCATGAAAACAGTGAGCCCCAAAGTTCGCTGCAATGTCCTGATAAGGTTGTCGAATTCGCCGGCGCTGATGGGGTCGAGCCCGGACGTCGGCTCATCCAGGAACACGATGGCCGGATCGAGCGCGAGCGCACGCGCAAGCGCGACGCGCTTGATCATGCCGCCTGAAAGTTCCGACGGCATCTTGTTCAGCGCCTCCGGCGGCAAGCCAACCATTTTCAACTTGGCGGCAGCCACTTCATCGAGCAGGCGCGGCGACAGATCGAGATATTCCCGCATCGGAAATTGCACGTTCTGGCGCACCGTGAGCGCGGAGAACAACGCGCCGTGCTGAAACAGAATGCCCCAGTGACGCTCGATCAGTTGCTCGCGCAGTTCCTTGGCTTTCGAGAACTCCTGGCCGAACACCTCGATGGTGCCGGAGGTCGGCTGGATCAATCCGATCATGGTCCGCAGCAGGACCGATTTGCCGGCGCCGGACGCGCCGACAAAGCCAAGGACCTCGCCGCGCTTCACGTCGAAATTGACGCCCTTCAGCACGTGCTGGCGCCGGAACTTGACCTGCAGATTGCGTACACGCAACGCGATGTCCTGCGAAATGTCGAGTTGCGGCTCGGGTCCGTCATCGAACAGCGAGAGAATGTCGAAGCCTGAATCCGTGATCGACATGAGTGCCCGCCTATTTGTCGATCGCCGCGAAGAACACGGCAAACACGCCATCGAGGACGATCACGAGAAAGATCGACTGCACGACGGCAGCGGTGGTCTGGGCTCCGAGCGACTCAGCAGAACCCTGTGTCTCCAGTCCACGCACACACGCGACGATGCCGATGGTCAGCGCCATGAAGGGCGCCTTGATCATGCCGACCATGAAGTGATCGAGCGAGATCACCTCGCGCAGCCGCTGCACGAAAACCTCGGGCTGGATGCCGCCATACAGCGACGCAACGAGACCCGCGCCATACAGCGCGGACATCTCACCGAGAAATGTCAGCATCGGCACGGCGATCACAAGCGCAAGGATGCGTGGCAGCACGAGAACGCTGATCGGATCGAAGCCCATGGTCTGCAGCGCGTCGATCTCCTCGCGCATCTTCATCGAGCCGATTTCGGCTGTATACGCCGAGCCCGAACGGCCGGCGACCATGACGCAGACGATCAGCACCCCGATTTCGCGCAGCACCAGGATGCCGACCATGTCCACGACGAAGACGTCGGCGCCGAACCTGCGGAAATGGAAAATCCCCTGCTGAGCGAGAATGGCTCCGATGAGGAAGGTGATGAGGAGGATGATGGGTACGGCGCGCCAACCGACCAGATCGATCTGGTTCACGAGCGACGTGAAGCGAAACGTCCGCGGCCGCCAGAACACCCGCAGGAACGCGAATGTCACAGCGCCGAGCATCTGCGCGAACAGCGCGGCGGACTTGCCGACCTCGGCGATATTCTCACCGACCGCTGCCAGCCAATCGGTGACGCGGGTACGCCTCATCCGTTCCGGATCAGGCAGTTCGGTCGTCTGATGAACCGTATCCACCAGAGTGCGGAACTGGTCGTGCAGATTGACCACATCGGTCGCCGCGCCCTGCTCGCGCGAGCCGCGCAGCAGCCGCTCCAGCAGCCACGCGCCATAGGTATCGAGCTTGGCAACGCCCGCCATATTCACGCGAACGAGCTTGATCGGGCTTTGCGGCGGAAGCGCCGCAGCCATGATCAGCCGCTCCAGGTCTTTCGCGCGATCGGCCGTCCAGTCGCCGGCCGCCGACAGCTCGAGCCTATCGCCGCTGACCGTCGCGGCAAGCAACGCCTCAGAACTCATACAACTCCCCGTCCCGTAAGGCCTCGGACGGCTCTCGGTGTCTCACAACGAGGCGACCAACCTGGACCAGTCCCGGACACCTTGAGGAAAACCGCATTTCCGTCACATACTTAACAGAGCGCTTCCGGCTGTCGAGCAACGTTAACAAAGCCTTAAATCATGGTTAATCCTGAGCCCCCGCGCCTTTCCCTCAGCGTCGAGACCTGGCCCATTGCGGGACAATTTACCATCAGCCGCGGCGCGAAAACCGAAGCCCGGGTTGTGCTCGCGGAACTGTTACAGGACGGCGTGCGCGGCCGTGGCGAATGCGTGCCCTACGCCCGCTACGGCGAGAGTACCGACAGCGTGGTGGCCACTCTGGAACCCTTCATCGACAGGGTGGCGCAAGGCCTGACCAGACACGGGTTACAGGAGGCCCTGCCGCCTGGCGCCGCACGCAACGCCATGGATTGCGCGTTCTGGGACCTCGCCGCCAAACGGGAAGGCAGGCCGGTATATGAATTGGCGGGGCTTCCACCGCCGCGTCCGCTGACCACCGCCTTCACCATCTCGCTCGGTACGCCAGAAACGATGGCGCAGGCCGCCCGCAATGCGGCGGCTCGGCCGCTCCTGAAGATCAAGCTGGGAGCGGATGGCGACCGTGAACGCATCGCTGCGGTCCGCGCCGCGGTTCCGGATGCCGAATTGATCGTGGACGCCAACGAGGGTTGGAACCCGCAGAACCTCCGCGACAATCTCGACGCATGCGCACGGGCTGGCGTCACGCTCGTCGAACAGCCCCTGCCCGCCGACGCCGATGATTTTCTTGCAGGCTTCGAGCGGCCTGTTCCGGTATGCGCTGACGAGAGCGCCCACGCGCGCAGCTCGCTGATTGGTCTCGTCGGCAAATATGACGCGGTGAATATCAAGCTCGACAAGACGGGAGGCCTTACCGAAGCGCTCGCCATGGCGGCAGACGCGCGTTCGCTCGGACTGTCGATCATGACCGGCTGCATGGTTGCCACATCGCTGTCGATGGCCCCCGCCCTGCTGGTCGCGCAAGCCGCACAGGTCGTCGACCTTGATGGCCCTCTCCTGTTGGCGCGGGACAGGGCCCATCACCTTCATTATGAGGGCAGCCTGGTTCACCCGCCGGAACCGGCGCTTTGGGGATAGTTGAGCAGCATCGCATCGCATTGGAACTAACTTCCGAATCATGCGTTTTGGTCGCGCATCGGTGTTGCGTCGTCCGGCCCGGCCCGGGGGGAAACTTTTCTTAACTCCGAGGGAGAAGGGCCAGCCATGCTGGACCGCAATGAACGAGCCTCCTCGCCCGAGGCTGCACCTGTCTCCGACCCAGTCGCGAACGATGATGGCGGCTTGGCCTCTCGCCGCGCGAGGGAACAGGCGGCTCTGTTCAGGTTCACGGATCGGCTCTATCGCGCCGGTTCACTGAGCGATACATACGACGCCGCACTCGACGCCATTATCGGCACGCTGGGTTGCCGGGCAGCATCTATTCTTCGGTTCGACAGGAAAAAGACCATGCGCTTCGTGGCGTGGCGCAACCTGTCCGATTCTTACCGAAAGGCGGTCGACGGGCACTCACCCTGGATCGAGGGCGAACGCGATCCGGAACCCATTTTTATTGAGGATACCGCGACCGCGGACATGCCAAGTGATATTCGCAAAGCCATCGAAGCCGAGGGGATTCGTGCCATGGCGTTCATCCCGCTGACCTCTTCCGGGAAGGTTTGCGGAAAGTTCATGGCCTATTACGGAGAACCGCAGGTCTTCGACCGGAACGTGACCGAACTCGCGGTCACGGTGGCGCGTCAGCTCGGCTTCAGCCTGGAGCGCGCCGAAATGGACAAGCGCCGACGCTTCGCTGAGGATGCGTTGCGCAAAAGCGAAGAGCGGCTCCGCGCGGTGTTCGATTCTCCCGCGATCGGCGTCGCCATCCTCACCCCCGACGGTCAGTTCATCGAGACCAACAAGGCATTCAGCGAGCTCTGCGGATACGACGAGGGTGAGCTTCGTGCAATGAACTCGCTTGAGTTGACGCATGCCGACGATCGAAACGCAATGCAGAAGCTCCTCGGAAGCATGCTCGACGGAAGCCGCTCGGATTTCGTCATCGAGAAGCGGTATCTGCGGAAGGACGGCTCGGTGATCTGGGTGCAGAACAGCGTGTCCCTGACACACGACAAGTCAGGCCGCCCGCTGCATCTCGTCAAGCTGATCCAGAACATTACCGAACGGAAACTTGCGGAAAAGCGTCAGCAATTGCTCATCGACGAAATCAATCATCGCGTGAAGAATACGCTCGCGACCGTGCAATCCTTCGCGTCTCAAAGTTTGCGTACGGCCACTAGTCTTGCGGAAGGACGCGCTGCATTCGAGGCGAGGCTGCTCGCATTGTCCAGGTCGCACGACGTCCTCACGCATCAGCATTGGGAAGGCGCCGATCTGGTCGATGTCGTCACCGACGCAACAGCAGCTTATTACGGGCGCCCGGAGCAGGACCGCTTTCGTATATCGGGCACGTCGCTGCGCTTGCGACCCAAAGCAGTGTTGGCGCTGTCACTCGCATTCCACGAGTTGGCAACCAATGCCGTGAAGTACGGCGCATTGTCCGTTGACGCCGGACGGGTTTCGATCGACTGGCGAACGGTCCCGGAAACGCAACGATTTGAGTTGCATTGGCGTGAACATGACGGTCCTGAAGTGCGGCAGCCCGAACGTCGCGGCTTCGGTTCGCGGCTCATCGAGCGTGGGCTTGCGCAGGATATCGGCGGCGAGGTGCGGCTGACCTTTGGGCCGTCCGGCCTGACGTGTTCGATCGACGCTCCGTTAAGTGAAATTGTCAGTCCGGACTGACCGCGAACTGAAATTGCAGGAGCGCTTGTGACAACTGGATCGCCCAATATCGCCGGGCGGAAAGTCCTTCTGGTCGAAGACGAGTCACTGATCATCATGCTGATCGAGGATGCGCTCTACGACCTTGGCTGCGAAATTGTCGGCGTCGCGTCGCGCTTCGACGATGCGATGACCAAGGCCCGAACGCTTGCATTCGACCTTGCGGTGCTCGACGTGAATCTGAACGGCGCGCGCACATTCCCGATCGCGGAGACGATCCGTGCGCGTGGCATCCCGTTCGTTTTCGCGACCGGCTATGGCGCGACCAGCGTACCGGACCATTTGAAAACGAGCCCGGTGCTGCAAAAGCCCTTTACCGCGGCGGATCTGGCGAAGGCGTTATCCACAGCCCTGTGCGAGGGCCGTTAGTTTCCGGTCCGCCTGCACACAAAATTCGCCGCTCTGCTGTTGCAGATTGCTCACAGGCCCGGCGTTTTGGTCTGCGCCGCTTGGCAACCCGCCGTCAACTTGTCTAGCCTTTAGCAGGTTCGTTGGTGGGGAGCCTCAGGGCCATGAGGTTGCAGGCGGCATTATGCGGCGCGGTTTTCGCCGTGCTGTGGGCTGTCAGTGCGGACGCCGCCATCCGTATCTCGAACGATAAGGGCGGTCAGATCGGCCCCTATCTCGATGCCTATGTGAACCTTCGCAAATCCGGCCAGAACGTCATCATCGACGGGCCATGCCTGTCGGCCTGTACGATCGTACTCGGCGTTTTACCGCGCGAGCGCATTTGCGTGACGCCACGCGCGCAGCTCGGTTTCCATGCCGCCTGGAATCCCGGACGTGACGGCCGACCGATCCTCAGTCAGGCCGGCACCAAGGCGCTGTGGGACATCTATCCAGGCGAAATCCGGGCATGGCTCAAGCGGCGTGGCGGGCTGAAACCGAAAATGGTCTACCTGTCAGGTTCGGAATTGATGGCGATGTATCGGCCCTGCGACTAAGCCCCTCATCGCGGATCTGAAGCCGGCATTCGCATCCACACCGTTAAAGCGATCATCGCACCAAGAAACGCGATGATGGCCATCGCGCCATAAGCGGCGGCGCCGACAGACTCGTACAAGCTTCCGGCCAGCAGCATGCAGATGCTGAAAGTGACGCCGCCAAGAACCGAGAAATAGCCGAGAGCGGTGGCGCCTCGTCCTTCGGGTGCTGCGTGCGCGATATAGGCCACAGCCCCGAGATGGCTCGCTCCGAACGACAATGCATGGAGCAATTGGAGAAAGGGCAGCGACCATCCGGTGGGATCGAAGGCCAGCCCAGTCCATCGTATCGCGCCGCCGATCCCACCAATAACAATAAGCGGGATCGGTCCAAAAGCGGGCGGTAATCGACCCGAGAGGGCAAACAACGCAATTTCGGCAAGTACACCGAGGGCCCAGAGCGCACCGATCGCGACGCCATCGAACCCGGCCGCCTTCCAGGTGATGGTGGAAAAGCCGTAATACACCGCGTGGCTGGACTGGATCAGGCTCGCAGCCATGACGACGGCGAGAAACCGCGGTTCGCGCCAGAACGGTCGGACGGGGGCGCTCGCGTCCAAGTTCACCGGCGCAGGCGGCAGCGGCGTCAATTGCGTGGCGACGATGGCTGTGGCGATCGCAGCTCCCGCAATCAGCCAGATCAGATGCCTGGTTTCGATCAGGTCAAACGCAACACCCGCTCCGAAATTTGCCAGCACGAAAAAAATCGAGCCCCAGAGCCGGATCGGACCATACCCACCGCCCCGCGCCCGTAATCCGCGCAGCGTATACGCGTCCTGCAAAGCGGCCGATGGCGTGTGCGCGAATGCCGCCAGTGCGGTCAGTGCAACAATCAGGACAGGTCCTGACACGACGCCGAGCGCGGTGAAGGCCAATGCCGTAACCATCGCGAAGGCGATGATGGTCGGCCGCAATCCAAAACCACGATCCGCGGCGCGGGTCGCGACCGGGACTGAAACCACCCTCAACAGCGCAGTCCCGGCCAGAATGGCACCGACTTGCCCGGCGTCGAATCCGGTCGATTGCAGCCACACCGGGAAAAACGGCAGATGGACACCGAGCAGAACGTACGACGCAGCGTAAAAGATCGCGGCCCTGAGGGCGAAACTGTCACGGGATCGGTTATTCTGAATCATGCTCGCGAATCATTATGCCCCGGCATCGACCGACTCGAACCGAGCGGATTCGGACTATGACATCATTCTGTCCGCGCTGAGGGCCAGCGCACGCGGCCGTGCGTTTCTGGAAGAGCACGCGCGCAGAAGCCGAAGCACCGAGACCGCATCGTTGCTGACGGCGATCGCTCGGATCGAAGACATTTTGACATCACATGGCTTTCAGCCGGCCTTGCCGGTTGCGGTCGAGAACCACCAACGCGACGATAGACCGTCGGTTCGCACGGATGCAGTTGCGTCTGACGCGGTCCGGGTTCTGAACCCAGAGGTGGCGGTTGGCTGCGCCGTTCCCGGCCCGGACGAAACGCCACCGTCAGAAAACGCGCGTCCCAGAACGCGCGATCCGTTCGCGGATATCCTCGCCCTGTCGTATGAGGAAAAAATCGCGCTGTTTGCGTAACGCCGTTACGCCGCGATGATCCGTGAGAACAGGTCCGGATCAACGTTGCCGCCGGACAGGATGGCGACCACGACTTTGCCTCTGACGTCGGGCCGGCCTGCAAGCAGCGCCGCAAGACCGATCGCGCCGCCGGGCTCGACAACGAGTTTAAGTTCGCGCCAGGCAAAGGCCACGGCGTCCTCGACTTCACGATCGCTAGCTGTGACGCCCTTGCCGATCAGCCGCTGTGTGATTGGGAAGGTCAATTCACCCGGCGTGTTGCTCATCAGCGCGTCGCAGATTGTCCCGCTCAGCCGCGCATTTCGTTCGCGGGAGCCGCTCGCAAACGAGCGCGCCATGTCATCGAAGCCGTCCGGTTCGGCGGTGTAGAGATCGGCATTGGGTACCGCCGTCTTGATCGCGAGCGAAATGCCGGCCGCAAGACCGCCGCCGGAACAGCCGATCACAACCACATCAGGCACAAGCCCCAGCCCTGAGAGGTCCTCCACGATCTCGCGGCCAACGGTCCCCTGCCCCGCGATTACCATCGGATCGTCGAATGGCGGCACGATCACCGCGCCGCGGGCCTCGGCAATATCCTGTGCGATCGCAGCCCGATCTTCGGCTGTACGGTCGTAGAGCACCACTTCGGCGCCCAGAGCCGCCGTGCGCTCGCGCTTCGGACGCGGCGCATCGGCCGGCATCACGATCACCGCGGGCATGCCGAGCAGCTTTGCCGCCGCCGCAACCCCTTGCGCATGATTGCCTGAAGAATAGGCCACGACCCCGGCGCCGCGCTGATCAGCGGGGATCGTGGCGCAGCGGTTGTAAGCGCCACGAAACTTGAACGAACCCATTCGCTGCAGTGTTTCGGCCTTGAGATAGACCCTGGCGCCGACACGTTCATCGAGCAGCGGCGACCGGATCAGCGGCGTACGGACCGCGACCCCGGCAATTCGGCCGGCGGCGGCCTCGATATCAACGGGCGTGATGGCCTCCATGGCGCAACACTAACGTCGCTGGCGTTCTTTTCAATCGCCAGATTGAGCGTCCCACAGCGCTTCTAGCCGTCGCCGGAACCCCTTCGTTGGCTCGGCGAACAGCCGGGTCGCGATCTTGCGCGCGGCATCGACGTGCTCGGCCTGACGATGCGCGATCACCGGCCCGAGTTTCGAGCGCCAGTGCGCCAGCGGCTGGCGCGGCGCGGCCTTCGCGGTGAGCATTTCGAGATCCTGATATTTGCCCAGCCGCGTCCGCAGCCGCTGCGCTTCATCGACCCATATTTTGCCAAGGCGTGGCCAGATCGGCTCGACGAGTTCCATCTGATAGCGATGCTCGACCACACGACGCCGCAATTCGTGCAACGTCTCGCCCTCCGCCTCACTCCAATTCGCAGGAATAGACCTGCGCGCGCGGCGATAGGTTGTAGCAAGCATATCGGCGAGGTCAGAGAAGGACAGCGAGTCCAGTGTCCACAACGACACCTGCCACGAGGCCGCGGTCAGGTAATCCGAAAGATCCTTCTCGATTTCCGCCGTCCAGATGTTGCGCTCGTTTTCGGCGCGGAGTTCGTTCAACCTTGTATGGATCGTGACAATCGAGCGCTCCGGCAATGCAATCGGAAGCTTGGCCGACGCTTCCGTGGCGTCGTTGAACGCGTCGATTGCGGATTGGGCATCGCGCGCGACCGTGAGACTGCGGGCAAGATCGCGCGCCTGAAAACGCAGAACCTCGCCGTCCTCGCGCAGATGCGGCCGCAGCATGCGCAACAGCGCGCGCCAGCGTTTCAGCGCACGACGTATATCGTGGACCTTCACGGTGGCATCGCGCGCCGGATCTTTGAGGGTCTCCTGCGCCTCGGCGACAGCACCGGCGGCAATATCGCGCAACGCGCTGCCGACCGGATCACCGGGGGTCAGGGCAGTCCGGACACTCATCTGGATTTCTCGCGCAGCCCCGGCCGGAAGATTCTGGCCGCTTTGGAATGTAGCCCAGCCCCGCCGTCGAATTCCAGCCGTCAGGCCGCCCGGGCCTCAACCAGTTCAGGAATCTCGGTGGAAGAGCTTTCGTCGACCCAGTGAAGAATTTCCAGCCGGCCATCCTGGTGCTCTGCCACCGCGGTGCAGCTCTCAACCCAGTCGCCGCAATTGACATAACGGATGCCGAAATCATCGTGGATCGCGGCATGATGGATGTGACCGCAGATCACGCCCTGAGCATTGTGCTTCTTTGCATCGGCCGCCAGCGCCCGCTCGTATTCGCCGATATAAGACACGGCATTCTTGACCTTCAGCTTCGCCCATTGAGACAGCGACCAATAGCCGAGCCCGAACTGACGCCGGATCGCATTGAACAGCCGATTGAGAACGAGCGCAAACTCGTAGGCTTTGTCGCCGAGCAGAGCGAGCCAGCGGGCCTGCGTAACCACGAGATCGAAATGATCGCCATGCACCACCAGGTAGGTGCGGCCGTCGGCACCGACATGCACGGCGTGTTCGACCACGTCGATACCGCCGAAATGAGTGCCGTAATAGCCACCTCGAAGGAACTCGTCGTGGTTGCCCGGAACATAGAAGACGCGGGCGCCCTTGCGCGCCTTGCGCAAGAACTTCTGGACGACATCGTTATGCGATTGCGGCCAGTACCAGTTCGACTTCAACGCCCAGCCATCGACGATATCTCCGACCAGGTAAATCGTATCGGCATCGTGATAGCGCAGGAAGTCGAGCAACTTGCCGGCCTGGCAGCCGCGTGCCCCAAGATGGACGTCTGAGATGAAGAGCGCGCGGTAGTGCCGCGGCCGGGTCGGAGTCATCGGTCCGTATTCGCCTTTGCAGTGCGTCGCTACGGATGGGTCTCACATTGTCATTGCCGTTTGATGACAAGGCTCTAGGCCGACGGCTTCACAGACGTCATCAGCATGTCACTGCAATCCGGCAACAAGTATCGGATGAATTCGGCGATTCTTGTTCTGACAGTCTTTGTCGCGAGCACGCTCGCGCTTCATCTCCTGAGTGTCGCTGTCGCGATGCGCAGATGCCGGCCGCGCCAGGCCGTGCCGGCGCCATCGCCGGACGCGATTCGGGTCAGCATCGTGCTGCCGGTTTGCGGTCTCGATAACTACCTCGAAGACACGCTGCGATCGGCGTTCCGGCTCGATTATCCGCGATACGAACTGATTTTCTGCGTCGCGCGCCCCGATGACCCGGCGGTTCCGCTGGTCGACCGGATGATGGCGGACCACAAGTGGATCGACGCCCGCCTTCTCGTCGGCGACGAGCGCATCAGCGAGAATCCGAAACTCAATAACGTGTTCAAGGGCTGGCGCGAGGCATCGCATCCATTCGTGTCGATTTGCGACAGCAATGTGCTGTTGCCGCGCGACTATATTCAGCGGCTGCTCCAGCAATTCGATTCGCGCACCGGCCTCGTCTGTTCGCCGCCAATCGGCTGCCGTCCCGATGGATTCTTCGCCGAAGTCGAATGCGCGATGCTCAATAACTACCAGGCGCGCTGGCAATATTTTGCCGACTTCATCGGATTCGGATTTGCACAGGGCAAGACGCTGTTCTGGCGCAAGAGCGATCTCGAAAGCGCCGGCGGCATCCGGGCGCTCGGGGCCGAATCCGCCGAGGATGCGGCCTGCACCAAGATCGTTCGCAATCTCGGCCTCAAGGTGCGCCTGATGCAGCCGCCGGTGCGTCAGCCGCTCGGCATCCGGCGCGCGGGAGATGTCTGGAAGCGCCAGCGGCGCTGGGCACGGCTGCGGCGCGCGAGCTTTCCGTTCTGGTTCTCGCTCGAGATCTTTTCCGGCTCGCTTGCGCCACTTTCAGCGCTCATCGCAGCGACCGCGCTGGCCGGGCTGCCGGTCCTTTTACCCGCCCTCACCTTCGTCGCCATCTGGTATGGCGCAGAATGGCTGCTCGCGTCCAAGGCTGGCTGGCCGGTGTCCCGATGGTCCATCGCGACGTATATGCTGCGGGACGCGTTGCTCCCGGTTCTCTACGTCAATGCCTGGCTGGGCCGCGGTTTCGAATGGCGCGGCAACGACATGCGAGCCGTCGAGAGCGCGAGGCTCTCCTGACTGGTCGGGTCGCCTCTCCGGCCTTTCCGGTCCGGGCTTGACCCGCGCGTCCATCGCGGCAAAAACCCCACTTGCAAGATCATGGATGGCCGGACAGCGCCCAGAGCGGTGCCGCGTTTCAAGCGGCTTGACACGGCCATGACCGGGAGTGGCGCATGAATTTTGGAATTGCCGGCCGGAAGGCCATCGTCTGCGCATCGAGCCGCGGACTCGGTTACGGATGCGCGCTGGCACTCGCACAGGAAGGCTGCGATGTCGTGATCAACGGTCGCGATCAGAAGCGCCTTGCCGCCGCCGCCGATGAGATCGCGAAAGCATCTGGCGCAAAAATCATCGCGGTCGCTGCCGATGTCGCAACCCGCGAAGGACAACAGGCGCTATTCGATGCGTGCCCGGAACCCGACATTCTGGTCAACAACAATGCGGGCCCTGCGCTTCGCGACTTCCGCGAACTGTCCCGCGAGCAGATCATCGATGGTGTGATCGCAAACATGGTGGTCGCGATCGAACTCGTTCAGAAGGCGATCGATCCGATGATCGCCAAGAAATTCGGGCGTATCGTCAATATCACGTCGGCCACGGTTAAGGCGCCGCTCGCCGGTCTCGATCTGTCTTCGGGCGCGCGCGCTGGCCTCACTGCGTTTCTCGCCGGCGTTGCGCGCTCGGTCGCAAACTCGAACGTGACGATCAATTTTCTGCTGCCAGGCGCCTTCGACACCGACCGGCTTTCCGCCACGCTCGAGGGCAATGCCAAGCGGCAAAACATCTCCTTCGAGCAGGCCCGCGCCAACCGCATCAACGGTGTGCCGGCGAAGCGCCTCGGCACGAAGGAAGAGTTCGGAGCAACCTGCGCCTTCCTGTGCTCGGAGCAGGCCGGTTACATTACCGGACAGAATATTCTGATCGACGGCGGCGTATATCCTGCCGCGTTCTGAGCAGCCGAAGACCGATCAGCCGTGGCAGGTGCAGCCAGCGTGATGGCACCCCGAACCGTCCTTGTGATGGTTCGCGCATTCTTTGCTGCAATAGAAACGCTCGTTCTTGCTGACTGCCGCCTTTGTGCTCACGATGCAGACGCAGTCGCTGCATGCACATTTCACCATCGTCACGTCGACCGCCGCCATGGCTCAATCCTTTGATCAGCATGAATCAGTCGAAGAACATTAGCTGAATGGCGCGGCGTTATACTATCACGCCAGTGTCCAAACTCCGTGCTAACGGGCGCGGCCCGGATCCATGGTGTCCGCCGGCACGATCATCATGCCGATGGGCCAGAGCGATATGCCCGCGAGCTTGAGATGCGCCCATGCGAACGGAATGCCGATAATGGTAATTGCGAGTCCCACAGCCGTGATCAGGTGCGCGAGGGCGAGCCACCAGCCCGCCAGCACGAACCAGATGATATTGCCGATCATACCCAGCGCGCCGGTGCCGACGTCTTCCCGGCCGGTATAGGCGTCGCGCGGCACCGCTCGCTGACCGAATGGCAGCAGCGCGTAGAAGCCGATATTAAACGCCGCCCGCGCCCAAGGCAGGCCGATGATCGTGATCGCCATGATGATGGCGGCAAGCCACCAGCCAAGAGCCATCCAGAGACCGCCGAATACGATCCACAGCACATTCAGCAACAGCGACAGAAGCGGCATAGCGGTCTCCGAAGCGGCGGGTTGGCCTCTCGATAGCGATAGATTGATCGCGGCGCACGAAGATTCAAGACATCCGCTCGAAATCGACCCGCCGACCGTCCCAAGCCGTGAACCAGCCGCCAAAACGAGATTCCGGATGCCCGCCTGGCGTCAGCGGTTGACGTCGTTTCACGGGGCAGTCGCCTGGTCGGTCGCTCCCGGTTCGGTATCGCGATGCTTGCGCGCTCCGCCGTACCCGTGACGCTGAGCCTCACACCATCACGTGCCGCAGCGCCGCCTCGATCCGTGCCTGTATTTCATGCGGCGTCGGCCCCTTGTCGATGCCGAGCAACATCTTCAAGTGCGAATAGCCGCGCAGCAGCTCCAGAAACTCTTCCGCGGCACGGTGGGGATCGCTCACCTTCAACGCCGGATCGTCCTTGTGCCGCTTGAAGTAGGCCTCGAGCGGGTCGATACAGGCCTCCGGCCCGGTTTCGTAGAAAAGCCGTCCCAGCTTCGGAAACCGCCGGCACTCCGCAATCACGATGCGGTGCAACTCCGCGGTGTCGCGCGCAAAAAAAATGTCCGTCATCTTTTGCGCATAGGCGCGCAACGCATCGCGCATCGGCAGCGAAAAGACCTCTTCGATCTCCCCGGACACAAGTTGCTGGCAGGATTCGGTGATGACGCCGGCGAACAAATCCTCCTTGTTTCCGAAATGGCGGTAGACCGTCATTTTGGATACGCCCGCTGTGGCGGCGACCTCATCCATGTTGGCATCGCCGAAGCCATGCTTGAGGAACACCGCCTTGGCGCCTTTCAGGATCGCTTGACGCTTCCTGTCCGAGAGGCCGTTGCGGCTTGCCGCCGTGGCTTTGTCGACAACGAGCGTCACGATTGGTCGATTCCTTGCTTGCCGGTAACGATACTCTTCAGTATCGTTTTGTATCATTCCATTTCCAACGTCCGGAGGCTCAATCATGCCGACCCCGAACGACCTTGCCGACGCGGTGCAGCCCGCGCGCGTTCACCGCAAACTCTACACCGATCCCGAGATTTTCAACCTCGAGATGGAGCGCATCTTCGGGCAGGCATGGCTCTATGTCGGACATGAGAGCCAGGTCCGCAATCCCGGCGATTATTTCCTGACCCAGGTCGGCCGCAAGGCCATGGTCGTGACCCGCGATGAAACCGGCAAATTGCGGGTTCTGCACAATCAATGCGCACATCGCGGCGCAATGGTGGTGGCGTCCGATTGCGGACACGCCAAGGAATTTCAGTGCGTCTATCACGGCTGGACCTATCATCTCGATGGCCGCCTGAAGGCGGTGCCGCTCAATCACGGCTATCCGCAGGATTTCGACACCAAGAACCCACGCACCGCGATGACGCAGGTCCCGCGCGTCGAAAGCTACCGCGGCTTTATCTTCATGAGTCAGGCAGCCGAAGGCAAAAGCCTGAAGGAGCATCTCGGATACATGGCGACCTCGATCGACGACATGGTCGATCGGGCACCGGACGGCGAGATCGAATTGGCCGGCGGCGTGTTCCGCCACGTCTATAACGGCAACTGGAAGCTCTATCTCGAGAATCTTTGCGACGCCGCTCACCCCTGGTTCACGCATCGCTCCTCGATCGACGCCGCCCAGCAGCAGAGCGACGAGGTCTATTCGGACGGGACCGGCGAAATCGCGATCCGGCAGATGCGCCAGAATGGAGCCCCGTATTCCTTCTGGGAAAATCAGGTTGGCATCTGGACCTACCCGAACGGCCACTCCTATCTCGGCGACTACCACGACGACAAGAAACTGATCGCGTCGATGGAAGACCCGCTGTTCCGGGAGTATATCGCGATCCTGGAAGCCAAGAAGGGCAAGGACGAGGTCAAGCGCATCCTCGAGGTGCGCCGCTGGAATTCGAACCTGTATCCGAACCTGTCGTTCATGAGTTCGTTCCAGCAACTGCGGGTCATCCATCCGATCGCGGTGAACCGCACGCTGGTCTGCACCTACAACTTCAAGCTCAAGGGCGCGCCGGAGCAGATGTTCCGCAACACCGTTGCGTTCGCCAATATCGTCAATGGCACAGGCTCGCTGGTGCTGACCGACGATCTGGAAATCTACAACCGTGTCGGCATCGGGCTTGCCAGCGAAGGCGCCGAATGGATCGAGATCGGCCGTGGCTACACAAGCGACGCGCGCGACGAACATGGCGGGCTAAAGGGCAAGAACTCGACCAGCGAGGTCTATATCCGCAACATGTTCGACGCCTGGCGCGGCTACATGCTGGGCGAACCCGCGGCAGCAAACGAAATGAAGGCCAGCGCATGACCGCGACCGCACGCAAGGCTGCCACTTCGCTGTCCCGCGCCGACGCCGAGGACTTTTTGCTGCACGAAGCGCGGCTTCTGGATGACGCGAGGTTCGACGAATGGCTCGCGCTGTTCACGCCCGAGGCGCATTATTGGGTGCCAAGCGAACCCAATCAGACGAGCGCACTCGACACAATCTCGCTGATGTATGACGACCGGCGCCTTCTCGAGACGCGCGTGCGCCGCCTCGCCTCGCCACGCATCTATTCGCAGGAGCCACGCTCGCGCACCAGCCGCATCGTCACCAACGTCACGATTGAGGGCGGCGAGGGAAACACCACCGAGGTCCGCTCGAAATTCATGATCGTCGAATATCGCCGCGAAGAGCAGCGCATCTTCGCCGGCACGTACCGGCATACGCTGGTGACGACGGGCGGCGATACCCGGATCGCATTCAAGCGCGTCGACCTGGTCAATTGCGACGCGCCAATGGACGGGCTGGTGGTGCCGTTCTGAGCGGTCGTCCCCGCGAAGGCGGGGACCCATAACCACCAATCGGGAATATGGGCCCCCGCTTTCGCGGGGGCGACCAAATCCTACGGCAGGATCGGCTTTTCCGGCAGATAGCCCGGAGCATAGATCTGCTCGGCCGTCAGCTTCTGGCCGGGCACCTCGATATTCTTGTTGATGAAGTCCACTGTGGTCTTCATCCGATCGAGCGTCATGCTGCCGAGCCCGTTCTTCTGCACTTCGGGCGTGATCGCTACGCGGCGCAGGATGTCGATCTCCTCGACGACGATCTGAGGATCGAGCGCCTTCACGTATTGCAGCTGGATCTGGGCTGCTTCCTTCGGATTGTCGAAAGTATCCTTCCAGCCGCGGAGTGCCGCGCGCACGAACTTCTTCACGACGTCCGGATTCTTTTTCAGATAATCCTCATGCACGCCGATCGAGTTGGCATAAATCTCAAGCCCGAGATCGCCGGCGAACAGGCAGACCGGCTTTGCATCCGGCACCGCGCGCTTGATCGCCGGCTCGCTCATGATGAACAGGTCGATCGACGGCACCTTGCGCGCCGCCAGCATCGGAACGCGGGCCGGCGCGTCAATGTTGACGACCTTCATGGTCTTGGAATCGACGCCGTTCATTTCCATCACCGCCTGCCAGATCTTCGGCAGGAACGACGCCGAGCTTGAACCCAGCTCGATTCCGGCAAGCTTCTTCGCGGTGTCGATATTCGCGCCCGGATTGAGGCTGAAGATGCAATAGGGCGGCTTCTGGTAATTCGCCGCGACGATCTTGATCACCGAGCCCGCTCCGCCAGCCGCGACCAGGCTGGGGATATCGATAAAGCCGAGCTCCGCGCCGCCGGTCGCCACTGTTCGGATGGCATCCGCCGTACCCTTCGACGGCATGATGGTGACGTTCAGCCCCTCGTCCTTGAAATAACCCTTGCCGAGCGCGACATACCAGGGCGCATGCCGGCCGAGACTGATGAAGTCCAGAACGAACTTCACATCGGTCATTTGTGTCTGCGCCTGCGCGGCCGGCGCGCAAAGACATGCTGCAATCGCAGCGGCCATCATTCTTTTCAGCATTGCTGCACTCCCCTCCTGCACCGGCATGGCGCACGAAATTGACACTTCAAATATCATAAGATATTTCACCAGATATGCACAAGCCCGTGTCGGCCGTGCAGGTCCGGCGCGGCAGCGCCGCTCTCCGGACCATCCAAAAAGCAAGAACCGGGCCGCACGCCGCGGTTTTGCGGTATCAAGGGACAATCGCAGCGCATGGCCTTCGGCACCATCAGGAATGTGAGGAAGGTGTTCGCGGCAAGCGAGTTGACGTCGCGCTCCGCCGAACCGGTGGTTGCGCTGGACGATGCGAGTTTCGATTTCGACGAGGGCCAGCTTATCGCCCTGCTCGGGCCAAGCGGGTGCGGCAAGACCACGCTGCTGCGCATCGTGGCCGGGCTGATCCAGAAGACCTCGGGCTCGGTTGTTATCGGCGGCCATGAGGTGACCGAACCGCTCGGCGATTACGGCTTCGTTTTCCAGCAGCCGAGCCTGATGCCGTGGCGCTCCGTGCTGGACAATGTCCTGTTCACCATGGAAATCCTCAAGCGCAACGATCGCGCCGCTCGCGAGCGCGCCATCCATCTCCTCGACGTCGTCGGCCTCTCCGCATTCCTGCAGGCGCGTCCACACCAATTGTCCGGCGGCATGCAGCAGCGCGTGGCGCTGTGCCGCGCGCTGATCCATCAGCCGAAGCTGCTCCTGATGGATGAGCCGTTCGGCGCGCTCGACGAACTGACGCGGCTGGAGATGAACGATCTCCTGTTGCGCATCCGCAAGGAAACCGGCGCGTCCGTGCTGTTCGTCACGCATTCGATCTCAGAAGCGATCTATCTGGCCGATAAGGTGATTGTATTCAGCCGAAGGCCGGCGCGCGTGGCGACCGAAATCCCGGTCTCCCTGCCCTATCCCCGCGACCAGCAGATCCGCTTCACACCGGCTTTCACCAAGGCCGAGCGGCAGGCCAGCATCGCGCTTGGCGTCATTCCTGCAACGGAGAGCGCCGCGTGATGACAAACCGCCTCGCCTCCCAGATTGGATACCCGCTATTCGGCACCGTGCTGCTTATCGCATTGTGGGCGTTCCTGTGCGTGTACGGCAACATACCGACCGTCGTTCTTCCCACTCCGGACAAGGTGCTTCATGCCTTCATCGCTCGTTTCGATCTGATCGTTTCGGAAGGGTGGGTCACGCTGAAGGAAACCATCTACGGATTCATCCTCGCGCTCGTCATCGGGATCCCCATGGCGGTCGCGGTGGCGAATTCGCGCGCGCTCAATCTGATGTTCTATCCGCTGCTGATCGGTCTGCAATCCGTTCCCAAGGTCGCGCTCGCGCCAATCGTTCTGGTGTGGTTGGGAACAGGAATGGAGTCGAAGCTCGCGATCGTCTGGCTGGTCGCGTTCTTCCCGATCATCGTCGATACGGTGGCGGGTCTGCGCTCGACACCGCGTGAGCTTCTCGAACTCGCGCGATCACTGCGTGCGACGCCGATGCAGGTCTTCCTCAAGGTACAACTGCCGGCCGCCCTGCCCTTCATTTTCACCGGAGCCAAAGTCGCGATCACGCTCGCGGTTATCGGCGCTGTGATCGGCGAGTTCATCGGGTCCAGCGAAGGGCTCGGCTTCCTGCTGCTGAGCGCAACATCGCAGCTCGATTCGCCGCTGGCTTTTGCCGCCCTGTTCGCCCTCTCCTTCCTCGGCATGTTCGTTTATCTGCTGGTCGAACTCGCGGAGCACCTGGCCGCGCCCTGGCTGCCTCCGGCGCCGCAGAGACATTGAGCGGAAGGGCGGCGAAACGTGGCCAAGAAAGCCGTGAGCAAGGCGAAAAGCGCAAAGGTCCGCACGACCCCGCGCAAGGCCGCGCCGCGCAAGCCATCGCCACGTTCGCCACGGAAATCATCGCTCGCCGACATGGCCTTCGAGGCGATCAAGGAAAAGATCCTGAAGCTCTATTTTCTGCCGGGGCAGTATCTGAACGAAGGCGCGTTATGTGCCCTGCTGGATATGGGCCGCACGCCGGTTCATCAGGCGCTTCAGCGCCTGCAGCACGAAGGTCTGGTCGAAGTGATGCCGCGAAAAGGCGTCATCGTGCAGCCCGGCAGCATTCCGGAGATTCTGAAAATCCTGGATTCGCGCGCCACCGTCGAGGCGGAGCTTGCCCGTAACGCAGCCGAGCGGGCGACACCCAAGGACATCGAAGAACTGAAAGCGCTGGCTCGCATCGGCGCGACGGGAGGCAAGGGCTCCGAACTCGACAGCTTCATCGGCGCTGATCGTGATTTTCATCGCAAGTTCGCAGAACTCGCTGAAAACCCTGTGCTGAGCGATTTCGCGCGCTCGCTGCACGAGCGTTCGATCCGATACTGGTATCTGCATCTGTGGCAGACGCTCGACGACAAGGCGACGGTGAAGCAACACACCGCTATCGCCGATGCGATCGCAAGGCGCGATGCGGAGGCCGCCGCCGAAGCGGTGCGCGCACATATCGAAAGCCTGCGGACGCGGCTGATGCGTGCGCAGGATGCGTCCCGCGCGCGCGGGCCGCTGCAACTGAAATGATGGGACTGACGGCCAGGGAGTGACACATATGACCGCATATTCCGGAATACCGAAGCTTGGCGAGGGCACAATGCCGAGCCTCGACGAAGTGCTGCTGCAGGCGAACGATCTGCCGTGGCGCGAAAAGACGCTGAAGGGCGTGTCGGAAAAGATGCTCTGGCGCAACGAGGAGACCGGCGCGTCAATCGCCCTCATTCGCTTCGCGAAAGGCGCGGGCATCCCCGCTCCGCATAGCCATGCCTCGAACCAGTTCATGTTCTGCCTTGAGGGCAAGTACGAGTACACCAGCACCGGGGTCACGCTGACTGCGGGCTGCTTTTACTGGAATCCGAAAGGAAACGTGCACGGTCCGGCCATCGCCCATGAGGATACGGTCGTCGTCGAAGTCTATGACGGGCCCCATTATCCGATCCGGCCGTCCTGGTACACGAGCGATGAGGATGCGCGTTGATGCCGCAGGTTGCTTCGCTGCCTGACCGCGTACTGGTCGATTCCAAACGGCTCGCCGACTCGGTCTCGCGGATATTTGTATCGCTCGGCATCGCGCAGCCGGATGCCGAGCGTGTTGCGGGCGACCTCGTGCTCGCCGATCTCGAGGGCGTCGCCTCGCATGGCGTGATGCTCGTGCCGATGTATGTCGACCGCATCCTCGCCGGCTCGGTATCGAAGCGAAGTCAGGGCGACGTCGTGAGCGACATCCGGACCGCCATCGTTATCGACGCGGACAATGCGCTTGGTCAGCTCACCGCGCATCAGGCGGTAAAGCTTGCAACAGACCGGGCGAAAAGCGCCGGCATGGCCGTCGTCGCCGTGCGCAACGCTTTCCATTTTGGCACCGCAGGCCGCTACGCGCGGCTGATAGCCGAACAGAATTGCGTCGGGATCGTGATGTCCAACACCCGTCCCCTGATGCCTGCGCCAGGCGGCGCGGAAGCCATCACCGGCAACAACCCGATCGCCATCGCCTTGCCCAGCGCCGGCGCATTTCCGGTCGAGGTGGACATGGCGCTCAGCGCCACGGCGATGGGAAAGATCAGACTTGCCGCCGCGGCGGGCCAGGCCATACCGCCCGATTGGGCCATGGCGGCTGACGGCCAACCGACCACCGATCCCAACGAAGCCATCAAGGGAATGCTCGCACCGGCGGCAGGCCCCAAAGGCTTCGGCCTCGCCTTCGTCATCGACCTGTTGTGCGGCGGGCTGTCCGGCGGCGCCATCGGCTCCGAAGTTCGTCCGCTCTACGGCGATCCGGCGGAGCCGTATCGCTGCAGCCAGGTCTTCATTGCAATAGACGCCTCCATCTTTCCCGACGGCGATCTGTTCCCTCAGAAGGTCGACCAGCAAGCGAAGCGCGTGAGCGCGTCGAAGCGTGCGCCGGGCACCGTGCGCGTCTACGCGCCGGGCGAACTCGCCCACGCCACACGCGAGACGAATGCCGGTCGCTGCACCATAAGCCGCCAGACGCTGAACAGCCTGGTCGAAGCCGGCCGACGCGCCGGTATCGATATCGAACATCCACTGTGAAAGGCCGGACCATGAAGAAACAGATCACCTCGGCGAAGCTCCGTCAGCCGAACGGGCATTTCTCGCACGCCACCGCCATCGCCGCGAAAGGCACCTTCGTCTTCATTTCGGGCATGACCGCACGGCGCCCGGATGGCTCGATCGCCGGCCTCGGCAATGTCGAGGAGCAAACCCGTCAGGTTTGCGAAAATGTGAAGGCTGCCGTCGAGGAAGCCGGCGGCACGCTGGACGATATCGTCCGCGTCGATGTCTATGTCCGCAACATGGAGCATTTCGACACCATTCACAAAGTGCGGCGCGAATATTTCACCGGAATTGCCCCTGCCTCCACCATGGTCGAGGTCAACAAGTTCACGTCGCCGGACTACCTGATCGAGATCAACGCGATCGCCGTCCTGCCGAACGGTTGAGCCATGAAAGCGCGGTTTGAAGCGGATGGAGATGTGATCGTCATTACCGGCGGCGCGAACGGTATTGGCCGCGCGCTCGCCGATGCCATCGTGCGCGTCGGCGGGCGGGTCGTGATCTGCGATGTCGACGACAAGGCGATGGCCGAGGCGGAAGCAGCCAACGCACTGATCGCCACGCGCCGTCTCGATGTCTCGGATCGCGATGCGGTCATGGAGACCTTCGCCGAGATCGAGGCGGAATACGAACGTATCGACGGCCTCGTCTGCGCCGCAGCCATCCAGCCGCGCAATCTGGTTCACGAGACCTCGCCTGAGGAATGGCGGCGTGTGATCGCGATCAATCTCGATGGCGTGGTCTGGTGCTATCAGGCCGCCATCAAAGGCATGATTGCGCGGCAGCGCGGCAGCATCGTCGCCTTCTCCTCGGGGCTCGCCCATCAAGGATGGCCGCAAGCCTCCGCCTATGCAGCGACCAAAGGCGCGCTGATCGCTTTTGTGAAGAGCGCGGCAAAGGAAGTGGCAAAGCATCGCGTCAAGGTGAACCTGATCGCACCGGGCGTGATCGATACCCCGCAATATCGCGCCGCGAACCAGGGGTCCGACCACGAACGGTGGAGAGCCTCGACCGGGGTCGGCAGCCCCGACGATGTCGTGGGACCATTACTGTTTCTATTGTCGGATGCCGCGTCGATGACGGCGTCCGTCATCTCGCGCGATCTGGCCTATCCAGCGAGGGACGCGTGACCGATCAGCAGAAGCCCACAGTCAACATGAAGCCCGTGCTGATCGCGGGCGCAGGGCCTGTGGGGCTGACCACGGCGCTGGGATTGAGTTTCTACGGGTTGCCATTCCAGCTTTTCGAGGAAGATTCAGGCCTCTCGAGCGACACCAAGGCTGGCACCGTCCTCACCCGCACGCTGGAAACATTCCGCCGCTACGGTGTTGCGGATCGGGTGCTGGCGAAGGCGTTGCGCGTCGACGAGATCGGCGACATCGAGCGCGCGACCAACACCGCGCGGCCCTCGGTCCAGGCCGATCTCCTTGCCGACGAAACGCGGTATCCCTTCGTCATCAACATGCCGCAGCATCATCTCGAACCGATCCTGCATCAGGCTCTCAGTGAGAAGCATCCCGGTCAGGTGCACCTGCAGCACAAGCTCACCGGATTCCGTGCGACCGACGACGGCGTCGTTGCAAATTTCGAAACTCCCGACGGTCCGAAAGAGATTGAAGGCTCCTATCTCCTCGCCTGCGACGGCGGTCGCAGCTTCATCCGCAGCGAACTCGGCATTGCCGTGGAAGGTGAATCGCTCGACGTGCTTACCATCCTTGTCGATGTGAAAGTCGACCTCGATGTCCAGAACCCGCGCGATTATCCTTATCTCGCCTATTTTGCCGATCCGACCGAATGGATGATCCTGGTGCGCCAGCCGCATTGCTGGCGCTTCCTGTTTCCGTTTCCTGCCAACCAGCCTGAGCCGACACGTGAGGCCCTTCGTGAGAAGATCCTGCGATTCATCGGGCCGGTGCAGGACATGGAGATCATCAACACCATCATCTATCGCATCCACCACCGCATCGCGACCGAATGGCAGCGCGGCCGCGTCTTCCTCATGGGCGACGCCGCCCATCTGATCACCCCGATGTGGGCGCTCGGTCTGAACACCGGCATTCTCGATGCCGTCAGCCTGCCCTGGCGGCTCGCCTGGGTCGCGCGTGGATTGGCCGATCCATCCCTGCTCGATGGCTATGCGCGCGAACAGCGCCCGGTCGCCGCGCATGGATCCGGCGAGATGGCAGAGGCCGCGCGCAAATACATGCTCGGCCAGAACGATGCAATCCGCGCGATGTCCGGCGGCGACTGGGCGAATGCTCTCACCCGCACCATGCTCGGCGTGCGGCTTGACGTGGATCAGTCCGGCGACTGGTCGATGGTACGCACCGAACCCGGCCCGCTCCGCGTCGGCGAGCGCGTGCCCGACGTCACGCTGCATGACGGCTTCGGCCGGCCGGTGCGGCTGCACGACCTCGTGGATGACTCGTTCGTCGCACTTTATTTTACCGATGTGCGGCGGCGTCCGGTCATCCCCGACGATACGCCCGGCCTGAAGCATCGTATCGTCTCGCGCCGCGACGCGCCGCTCGATTCCGGTCTGCGCGAGCGTTCGCTCTTCGATGTCGGCGACCGTTTCCGAAAGCGCGCCGGCTGCGAGCCAGATACCGTGATGCTGGTGCGGCCCGACGACCATATCGCTGCCATCGCTCCGATGCGCGAGGGACTGATCGAGGAGTTGCATCGCAAGATCACGCGGAGCAATGCGGCCGCCCTCGCGAAAACAAAGGCTGACGCATGACAGAACGCATCGCGCTGGATGTGCATGCTCACCTCGCGCCTGTTTTCCCCGACGATCTCGATTCCGTCGAGGGCGTCGCCTGGAAAGCGGAAGCAGGCGTGCTTTCGGTGGATGGCCACGACGTCGGCATGAAGCCACTGTTCGACCCTCCCGCTTTGGTCTCGTGGATGGCGCGCAACAAAGTGGAGCACGCCTGGATATCCATCCCGCCGCCGCTCTATCGCATGCATCTGCGCGGCGACGACGCGCGCCACTGGGTACGCTACGCCAATCGCGGGCTGCAGCGGATCGCCGATGCTCATCCTGAACAGCTCTCGCCCCTGCCTCATCTGCCATTGCAGGATCCGCAGATCGCAAACGACACGGCGAAAGAGTGGATCGCGCGTGGTCATCGCCGCTTTGGCGCGCCGGCGGGCGGTCATGGCGAACAGGTGCTGTCAGATGCAGCCTATGAGCCGCTATGGCGTGCGCTGAACGATGCGGGCGCGTTCGTGTTTTTCCATCCCGGCGAGTGCGCGGACGGACGGCTCAGCGCTTTCTATCTCTCGAACCTGATCGGCAACCCTTACGAAACCGCGGTCGCGATCGGACATCTCGGCTTTGGCGGCGTATTCGAACGCTATCCGGGCATTCACTTCTGCTTCGCGCATGGCGGCGGCGTGCTGCCGATGCTGGCAGGCCGCTTCGAGCGCGGCTTTGCCACGGCGCGCCCCGGCATCGACGCAAAGGCCGCATCGCCGCGCACAGCTTTCCGCAACGTGTGCGTCGATTGCATCGTGCATGATCCGGCCGCCCTCGCACTGGCCGAGAACGTCTTCGGCGAGAGCCAGGTCGTGTTCGGATCCGATTGGCCGTTTCCGATGGGCATCGTCGAACCGCACCAGCAAATGGCGGCGATCGAGCCTCAGCGCCGGCGCCGCATCTTCTGCGACAATCCAGAACGGCTGATCAAGGAGACGACATCATGAGAGGTCCCTCACCCCGCGGCGACAAGCTCGGGCCGCTCGGCGACAAGGTGCTGTTCGAGAACGAGTTCGTCCGGATCTGGAGCGTGAAGCTCGATCCCGGCGAGCGCCAGGCGTGGCACAAGCACGACCTGCCCTACGTCATCGTGCCGATGACCGAGGGCAAGAATATCATGTATTTCGAAGATGGCCGCCAGAAGGAAACGCTCGAGACGCCCGGCGGCGTCCTGTGGCGCGAGCCCGGCATCCCGCACGAGTTGCTCAATATCAGCGACTGGCAATATCGCAATGTACTGATTGAACTGAAGGCTTCCCCACGCACCGATACCGCAGGCGACTAGAATACAGGAATGATCACATGATCCGCAGACTTACGCTCGGCTTCGCTGCGTTGTGCCTCGCGTCGGCAGCGCAAGCCCAATCGTTCCCCTCGCGCGCCGTCACCATCGTCTCGCCGTATCAGGCCGGCGGCACGAGCGACATCATCGCGCGCGTTCTGGCGCAGAAGCTGTCGGAGCGCTTCGGCCAGAATGTCGTGATCGAGAACCGTCCCGGTGCAAACGGCAGCATCGGCGTCAATCAGGTCGTGCGCGCCGAGCCGGATGGACATACGCTGCTCGCGGTTGCGTCCAGCGCATTGACCCTGAACCCGATCTTCTACAAGTCGCTGAGCTATGACGTTGGACGCGATCTCGCGCCGATCACCCGCACGGGCCAGGTCACCAACGTGCTGGTGGTGAATCCGTCGGTGCCGGCCAAGGATTTGAAGGAACTGGTAGCACTCGCGAAAGCAAAGCCCGGCGAGTTGATCTATGCCTCTCAGGGCGTCGGGTCGAACGGCCACCTGATCGCTGAACAATTCCGGCTGCGCGCCGGCATCGACTATCGCCACGTGCCCTACAAGGGTTCGGCGCCTGCGGTGCAGGATCTGCTCGGCGGCCGCGTGCAGATCATGTTCGATAACCTGCCGTCGGCCTTGCCGCAGATCCAGTCCGGCAATCTGCGCGCGCTGGCGGTCACAACCGCGGAACGGTCTTCGCTCCTCCCCGACGTCCCGACCATCGCCGAAATGGGCTATCCGGGCTTCGATGCACCCGCATGGTTCGCAATCCTGTCGGCAAAGCCGGTGCCGTCGGCGGTTCGCGCCGAGATCGAGAAGGCCATTGTCGAGTCGCTGAAATCACCGGACGTACGCGACAAGCTAAAGGCCGCAGGCGTCGAGGTCGCGGCCGACGGCGCCGATGAATTGGCGAAGCGCATCACCGATGAAACGCAGATGTGGCGCGATGTGGTGAGCAAAGCGAAGATCGAGGTGCAATAACCCAGTCCGTTCGTCCCCGCGAAGGCGGGGGACCCAGAGCGACAAGCACTGGGTTCCCGCCTTCGCGGGAATGAGCGGAAATTGCAGCGCTTACAGCAGCAAATTACGCAGGCACCAGCGCGAGAACGCGCAGCGGACTGCCCGAGCCCTTCTCGATCTTCAGCGGCGCCGTAACAAGAATGGCGCCGGTCGGCGGCAACTGATCGAGATTGCACAGGCTCGCGAGCCCGAACTTGTTCGCGCCATGCATCAGATGATGCGCCGGGAACGCCGGCTCGAAGGCGAAAGCCTGGCCGGCGTCGGTGCCGACCGCTTCCACGCCCCAGCCGTTGACATTGCGTTGCTGGACCAGGAACCGCACCGCGGCGGCTGTCGGTCCCGGAACATGTGGGCCGTCTTCCTTCATGTTCAGGAAGCGCGCCGGATCGTCACGCTTCGACCAGTCGGTCCGCATCAGAACCCAGGCGCCGTCCGGGATCCGGCCGTGCTTTGCTTCCCAGGCTTCGATATGGCTCGGCTCAAGCAGAAATTTCTCGTCGGCAGCGGCTTCCTTGCTGCAATCGATCACCACCGCCGGAGCAACGAAGCGTTGCACCGATACGGTGTCGGTATAGCCATCGGGATAATGTTGGCCCGTAACCCAGTGCGCCGGCGCGTCGAAATGCGTACCGGTATGCTCGCCGCAGGCGATGTTGTTCCAGTACCAGGCCGGGCCCCGCTCGTCGTAACGCGAGATTTCGGAGATCCGGAACGGATCCGATGGCGCGAGCGGCGGCGGCAACTGGATCACCGGAGTCGATGGCTTCAGCGTTTGGGTCAGATCGACCACGCGAATGCGGCCATCGGCGATACAGGAAGCGAACTTCAACAGAAGGTCCGACACGGTGTCATCCTCTTCGTCTTTTGCGAGATAGCCGACCGGAGCGGTCGATGCCTTGGCGGCGGTTTTGATTCCATCGCCCGCAGCCGCGCCCGCTTTGCCCGCGAATGCTTTCATAGCACGGCTGAAGCCGCTGGCGACGATGTCGATGTCATTTGCCACCACCACGATGGGGTAGCCCTCGTCGCGCCGCGTCAGCGCGGCGTCCACATTCAGCGTGTAGATTCCGCAGGCCGTTCCGGCGGCATTGCAGGCCTGCAGCACGGCGGCACAGGCTTCGCCATGGCGCGCATCGACATGCGGGAAGCCGCCGAGCGAGATCGCCAGGTCGCCGGTCCCGATCAGCACGAAATCGACGCCGGGCGTATTGGCAATGGCGGCCGCGTTGCGCACGCCACGCACCGTCTCGATCATGACGCCGACCACGGTGCGGCGCATCGCGTCGAGATAATATTGTCCGAAATCGCGCGACAGCGGACGAACGCCGCCCCCGGACCGTGATCCTTCGGGCGGGAAGCGCGCTGCTGCAACGGCGGCTGCTGCTTCTTCGTCAGTCTCGATCAGCGGGACGATAACGCCTTCCGCGCCGGCATCCAGCGCCTGACCGATGGCCAGAAGCGAATTCTCGGAGACGCGCACCAGTACCGGGGCTGTTTTCGCCACCACCCCGACCGACTGTTCGAGCGAGACACGATCCCACAGACCATGCTGGGCATCGATCACGACCGCATCGGGATTTGCCTGTGCCGCCAGTTCCAGCACGGTGGCCGAGCCGAGTGTCATCCAGAACAAGCCAATCGGCTCGCGCTGCCCGATCCGGTGACGCAACGGAGTGCCAGACATCACTCAACTCCAACGCGGACGAAGCGCCGGCGGCTTCGTCCAAATCCACTCTGTTCGACGCTTGTTGTTATGTCTTCAAGTCTACCCACTTTGCGCTGCAAGATGTTCATTTTGTCTTGCAGCGCCGCCCGCTACAAAGCCTTAACGTTAATCATGCCCCCGATAACGCTCGCCACGCACAGCGACGGTGCGGAACGGATAATGCGCGGCGGCGCCCTCGAACGCGGGGAAGTTATGAAAATCCTTGCGAAGCGCCGCGCGCACCGGACTTGTCATTGCGGCGTTCATTGCCTCGGCACTATCCCAGGCGGTCTTGTTGCGTTGCATGCTGCGGCGAACCGCAAACGGCAGCGCCGATATCACGACTGCGGGCGTATAGATTTCGATCTTTCTGATGCCGGGAAACTTGGCCAGCAGCGGCGGATGTCCGGTAACATAGAAAAGATGCCACGCATTCTCGTCGGCGGCAGGCCCTGCATATTCGACCATGTAGCTCAGCAATTCGCGCGACGCCTCCTCGGGCGGCTCAGCCACCGGATAGCGGCGCGTCAGCATAGCGTGATGGCTTGCGGTGGCGCCCTCGAGACTAGGCAACAGGTCATGATGCGCAAGTGTATGCAGATAGCCATGCGGCTTCAGCGCATGTTCGAGATCGCCGATCTCCGCGAATTCAAGCTGGAGGACGAGTGCAGGTGAGGTGTGCAGCTCCGCGGCGTAATGCGGGTCATGCGCGTGGACCGGCGTCATGATGTGGCCGGCGACCAAGCGCGGGCACCCACGGATCAGCGCGACCAGACCCTGGTGATCGTGCTCGTCGAGAACGGGCGATTTTCCGTCCTTCGCGTCCCATTGGCAGAACCAGGATATGGCCATGACTTATTCACTTGTCATGCGCGGGCTTGACCCGCGCATCCATCGAGAGGGAAGAAGCATTGTTCCGAATGATGGATTGCCGGGTCAAGCCCGGCAATGACGGCGGAGAGCTTTGCAACGTCATCCACATCATCGCTTCAGTTTAATTCCCGCCGCCTCGCGATCGAAGGTTCCGGCGGACCGGCCCTGCTCGCGCAGCTTGAACTTCTGCACCTTGCCGCTTTCCGTCCGCGGCAACTCGCGAACGAAGTCGACAAACCTTGGAATTGCGAAATACGACAGCCGCCCCTCGCAGAAGCGGACCAGTTCAGCGCCGTCCAGCGTGGCCCCTTCTTTCACGACCACCGTTGTCATCACCTCGTCTTCGGCAAGATCGGACGGCACCGGAAACACCGCCGCTATCTCGACCGCCGGATGCGACATGATCACCCGTTCGACCTCGAACGAGGAGATGTTTTCACCGCGGCGCCGGATCGAGTCCTTCATGCGGTCAATGAACTTGTAGAAGCCGTCCGCATTGCGCACGACGCGATCACCGGTATGAAGCCACAGATTGCGCCAGGCCTCGACCGTCTTCTCGGCCATTCCGAAATAGCCGGTTGCCATTGCGAACGGATCCTCGGCACGCAACAGCAATTCGCCCGGTGTGCCGTCCGGCACCTCGTTGTCGTCTTCATCGGCGACACGCGCCTGGAAGCCGTCGAACAGCTTGCCCATCCAGCCGGGCTGCCGCGTATCCATCATGGTGCCGATCACGGCATTACTTTCGGTCGCGCCGTATGCATCGAGCAGATAGATCCCGGTGCGCTCGGTGAAAACCTCATGCAGATGCGCCGGCACGCCCGGAGCAAGCGCGACCCGCACCTTGTGCTGCTTTTCTTCCGGACATGGAGGCCGCGACAGCAGCATCGGCACCATGGCGCCGAGCACATATGTCACCGTCGCGCCCGACGATACGAGGGCCGGCCAGAAATTCGACGCCGAGAAGCGTTTCTCCACGACCTGGGTGCAGCCGTTCAGCAGCGCCTGGAAGAAACCTCCCATTGCATTGACATGGAACAGCGGCAACGTGGTGTGCAGCACATCGCCGTCCTGCAGGTCGAGCTGCCGCAGCACGTTGAAGCCCCACCAGAAGAATTGGGCATGCGGACAGCACACGCCTTTTGACGGTCCCGTCGTGCCGGATGTGAAGAGGATCGTCAGCAGGTCGTTCGGCTTGAGATCGGCCGCCGCGACGGATTCACCGTGCGGAGGCAGCGCATGGATCCTGACATGCTGATGGCTGTCCGGCGTCTCTCCATCCGGATCAATGACCCAGATGGCCTCGACTGAAAGCGTGCCGAAGTCGACGAAATCCAGCGCCGGCAGCCATTCGCGCTCCAGAACGAGCAGCCGCGCGCCCGACGTCCTGAGCATATGTTCCAACTGCGGACCGCGAGCCGCGACATTGATTGGCACCGAGACTGCGCCAATCCAGCCGCAACCGAGAAACAGGTCGAGAAATTCCGGACGATTACCGCACAGGATCGCGACACGATCCCCTTTCGCGATTCCGGCCTTGTCGAAACGACCACCGCTTCGCGCCGCGATCCCGGCAACGGCGTCATAGCTCCAGCTCTCGCCCTCGCACACAAATAGCGGACGCGCACCGTAACGCGCAGCCTGCCGCTGCAGCATAAGCGGGAGTGTCCGCGCCCGCGGTTCGAACGCCACACGCGGATCGACGCTGCTTTTCACCGGCACCTTGGGCCGCCTCGATCCGTTATCACTGCCGCAACCCAGCCTCTTTCAGCAGCGGGACCACGCTGTCGCAGAAATAGGGTAGCTCGTTTTTGTAATTCACGAACGATAATGCGGCGCCGTTGAACCCGGCACCGGCGAACTTCGCAAGTTCGGAGGCTACCTTTTCAGGCGTGCCCACGAGCGGATAGCTTCCTGTGCCGGCGGAGAACCGCTGCTTGTAAAGCTTGAACGCTTCGTCCTCGTGGCTCTGGCTGAAATTCTGCTTCTGACGCATGTGATAGCCGACGGCTTCCTCGTCGATATTCTGCCGCGAGTAATAGTCGTAATAATCCTCAGCTTCGCTCTGGGTCGGACGGCATACCACATGTCCGATGGTGAAAACGCCGATATCGCGATTGAATTTCTTCGCGCGGCCTTTGATGTCCGCGATATGTCCCTTGCCGACCTCGAGATCGGTGAAGCTCGTGAAAAGATGGTCACAATTCTGCGCGGCGAAGTCGCGGCCCGGAGGGCCGAAAGCGGCATTCATGGTCACGGGGCGCGGCTTCTGAATCGACGCCGGCCGACTCACGGCGTTCTTCAGATGATAATACTTGCCGTTGAAATCGATCGGCGCATCGCTGTTGTAGGTCTGCACGATGACGTCGAGCCACTCCTTCGCCTGCACATAGGCATCGGGAACGAGCGTCACGCCGAACATGTCGAATTCGTCGGGATTCCAGCCGCACACGATGTTCAGGCCGGCGCGGCCGTGGCTGATGTGATCGACCGTCGCCAGCGCCTTCGCGGCATAGAGCGGATGCAGCAGCGGCACATGCACCGTCATGAACAGCGCGATGCGCTCGGTGATTGAGGCAAGTCCCGCCGCCCAGGTGAATGTCTCGAACGACCATTCGCGAACATTGGTCGTGCCGCCATAGCCGCGCCAGCGCGCGATCGGCAGGAAGAAATCGAGCCCGCCGCGATCGGCGATCCGGCACGCGTCGGCGATGTCGTCCCATTCGGCCTTCCACGCCTCGGGAACGGTCGAAAAGGTCAATCCGCGATCGGCATTGGCGGAGAACACGCCGAGCTTGAACCCGTTTCTCGCAGGGTCCGACATCGGATTGGCGACCTGTTTAGGGTCCAGAGTCGGCATCGTGCAGCTCCGTTAAATCAGTATACAGTATCCAAATTACGAGTGCATTTTTCGGGAGTCAAGAAACGCAGCTTTCGCGGGGCTCACGACACCGGTTGTTACTGTCGATACGTGCGATACGCCAACACCGCGGCATCGACATGTTCCCTGAACAGCGCAGCGACGCGGTCGGCGTCGCGCGCGGCGAAGGCTGCATGGATCAACCGCAATCGGCCGAGCACGTCGTCGCGCACGGCGCGTTGCGGCAGCGTCACCAGTCGAATGACCTGGACGTGGTCGATGTAGCGCGCGAGGGCTGCGATCAATTGTGTATTCGGAACCTGCGCCATCCAGGCGCCCCGGAAGGCGGCATTTGCAACGACGAAGGCTGAGAAATCGTTGGCCTCGCTCGCCTTGACGCCGTCGTCGATCGCCTCGCTCATCGTCCGCAGCGCCTCGTCGGTCATCTTCTTCGCGGCGATCTCGGCTGCCGCCGGCTCGAGCAGCCGCCGGATCTCGAAAATATCCGCAACCTCCTGATCGCTGTAACGGCGCAGGATGAAGCCTCGCGTCGAACTTTCGATCATGCCGTCATGCACGAGCTGCATCAGCGCCTCGCGCACCGGCATGCGCGACACGCCGAACTCGCTGGCGATATCGACGTCGACCAGCCGGTCGTCGAAAGTGAACTGACCGGTCTGGATGCGAGCGCGCAGATGCTCATAGATCTGCTCGCGCAGGCTCACGGCCTTCAGCACCTGCGCTTTCGCCGCCGGCTTCGGCTTGATCGATCGATCGCTCATCGTAACGTGCCCATGGCAGGTTCCGCCGCGGCAGTCAGGACAGGCGGCCACGGCCGGTCCGCATTGTCAGGCGGCACCGCGTCCAGCAATGCCTTGGTATACGGATGTTGCGGGTTCGAGAACACGGCGTCGGTCGCCCCCTCCTCCACGATATCTCCGGCATGCATCATCAGGATGCGGGAACACAGATAGCGCACGACCGCGAGATCATGACTGATGAAGACCATCGTCAGCCGGTGTTTGCGGTTCAGGTCCAGTAGACAGTTGAGGATATGGGCCTGCACCGACACATCAAGGCCCGACACGATTTCGTCGGCCACGATCAGTTTCGGTTTCGCCCCCAGCGCGCGGCCGATATTCACGCGTTGCCGCTGACCGCCCGACAATTGCGACGGGAACCGGTCGAGGCAATCCGGCGGCAGCCCGGTGTCGCGCAGCAAAGCTTCGGCAACAGGTCTGCGTTGCGCTTCCGGCGCATAATGCTCCCCGACCTCCAGCGCCTGCGTGACCAGCCGCATGACACTGCGTCGCGGATTGAGGGCCGATTGCGGATCCTGGAAGATCAGCTGCGTGTCGCGGCGCGTGAGGTAGGCGGCCCCCTGCTCCTGCCCGTTGATCAGGATCGTGCCCGCGCTCGGCTTCTCAAGCCCGGCGATCAGCCGCCCGACCGAGGTCTTGCCGCTCCCGCTCTCACCGACGATGCCGAGGATCTCGCCTTCCCTCACCGTGAAGGTCGCTGACTTGACCGCATCGAAACGCGAGCGTTGCAGCCCGAGAAAACCGCGTGAGGCGTGATAGCTCAGCCGCACCGCGTCGAAGGCCACCACGCCCGGAGCATCCGCAAGCCCCGCGGGCACTGTAATCGCCGCACCCGCACCGGCCTCCACGCCCGCGGAGCAGCGCTCCGCGCATCGCACCCAGTGCCCCTCGCCGACAACGCGTGGAGGCAGCCGGGTCGCTGCGCATTCGGGATCCTTTACCGCACAGCGCGGCGCGAAGCGGCAACCGGCGAGGCCGGCAAAGCTCGCAAGCCCCGGCATGTGATCGGACAATGCCGGCAAGACCCGGCGCGGCCCGGTCAAATCCGGGTTCGCCGCAAGCAGGCTCTTCGTGTAGGGATGCGACGGCGCCTTCAGCACCGCCGAGGCCGGGCCGAACTCGACCATGTCGCCCGCATACATCACGCCGACATTGCGGCAGACATGACCGGCGAGCCGCAGATCGTGCGTGATGAACAGAAGCGCCGTCCCGTGAAGTTTCTGCTGTTCCGCGATCAGCCGCACGATATGGGCCTGCGTCATCACGTCGAGCGCCGTTGTCGGCTCATCGGCCACGACGAGCGCAGGCTCTCCGGCGAAGGCCATTGCGATCAGCACGCGCTGGCATTGTCCGCCCGACAATTCGTGCGGATAGCGCAGCAGCGCCTCTTCGGCATTGCGCAACTGCACCTGTTGCAGCCGCTCGATCATCAGCGTGCGGTGGCGACTGCGTGGGATTCCGATGTGCCGCAAATGCTCCGCGAACTGCGAACCGATGGTCCGCACCGGGTTGAGTGCGCTCAGCGGCTCCTGCGGGATGAACGCTATGCGGCGCCCGAGCAGTTGTCGGCGTTCCGACCTGCCAAGCGTCAGCAGGTCGATATCGTCGAATGTCACCGTTCCCTTGCTGACGGAAAAATTCTCAGGAAGCAGACCGGAAATTACGCGGCCGATCATGCTCTTTCCGGCGCCCGATTCACCGACCAGCCCGACAATATCGCCCTGCTCCAGAACGAAGGAAAGTTCGCGCAAGACGTCGACATTGCGCCCGCCAAGCCGCGCGGAGACCGTGACATTGTCGAAGGAGAGGATGCCGGTCATCAGGCGTTCCGCTTTCGCAGGCGCGGGTCGAGCGTCACGCGCAATCCCTCACCCAGCAGATTGAAGCCCAGAACCGTGATGAACATCGCAATGATCGGCAGGATGATGCCCCATGGCGCCTGGTACATGTAGTTTCGCGCCTGCGCGATCATCTGCCCCCAGGCCGGCACATCGGCGGGCACGCTCAAGCCCACAAAGCTCAGAATGGCCTCGACGATGATGCCGATGCCGACCTGCAGCGTGAACAGCGTGATGATCAGCGGCGCGACGCTCGGCAAGATTTCGCGCAGGATGATGCGGACATTTCCGAAGCCGAGCAGTCTGGCGGCCGCGACGAAATCCTTCCGCGACACCACCATGACCTCGGAACGTACGACGCGGCAGAATCGCGTCCAGTCAACCAGGACGATCGACAGGATCACGTTGCCGATGCCGGTGCCGAATCCGACCATCAGCGTCACCGACAGCACGACCGGCGGAAGCGACATCCAGAGATCGACGAAGTGGCTGATCACCCGGTCGATCCAGCCGCCGAAATAGCCGGCAAGCAAAGCCAGGGTCGTGCCGAGGATCGTGGCACCAATGGCAGCCCCGAATCCCACGAGCAACGCGACCCGCGCTCCATAGATCATCTGCGACAGGATACAGCGGCCGAGACTGTCGGTTCCGAACGGATAATCGATGCTGCCACCCTCCGCCCACATTGGCGGCAACAGCATGTTGAGCAAATCCTGGTTCGCCGGATCGTTCGGCGCGATCTGGGGTGCGAACACCGCACAGACGAGCATCGCGAGCACGATCGCACCGCCGATCACGACGCGCGGCGAACGGATCGCGTGACGCATCGCCTCGGCCAGCGCCGAGGGCTGCCGCGGTGCTTCAAGCACGCCGGAGCTTGGGATTGAGGACGACATACAGAATGTCCACGACGGTGTTGATCGCGAGCGTTGTGATGCAGAAAACCAGCGCAATCCCCTGGATCAGCGGCAGGTCGTGATTGCGGACGGCCTGCACCATGAGGTTTCCGATACCCGGATAGGAGAAGATGGTTTCGACGAGCAACGTACCGCCGAACAGGAAGCCGAATTGCGCGCCGATCAGGGTGATGGTCGGGAGCGCGGAGTTTCGCAGCATATGGGCAAGGATGATCTGACGCTCGTTCAGGCCGCGCTGACGGGCAACGGTGACGTAGTGATCGTCGGACGCCTCGAGCAGCGACGAGCGCAGAACCCGGATGACCAGCGGGGAAAATCCGAGCGCCAGCGCCATCGCTGGCAGGATCAGATGTGCGAATGCGTTCGTCCAGTATCCCCATTGCAGGTTGACGATGAAATCGATCAGCAGAAAGCCGGTGCCGTCCGGGATCACGATGCCGGAATCGACGCGACCGGAGAATGGCAGCCAGCCGAGCGCCACGCCGAATCCGAGGAGCAGGAAGATGGCCCAGAGAAACGACGGGATCGACAGCATGCACACCACCAGCACATCGAGCACATTCTCGATGATTGTGCCGCGCGTGCCGTAAAGCAGAAGCCCGCCGGGAATGCTGATGACGAGCGCCAGCGCAAGCCCCACGAAAGACAATTCCAGCGTCGCAGGCAAGGAATTCGCAAGAAGACGCGTGACCGGCTCACGAAATGCGATCGAATTGCCGAGGTCTCCGGACAACGCGTCTCGAAGCCAGATCAGATACTGAATGACGATCGACCGGTCGAGGCCAAGCGCCTTGCGCACCACGTCCGCGTCGGCCTGCGTGGCATTCGGCGGCAAAAGCAGCGCCAATGGATCCGCAGGCAACGCGCGCAGCACCAAGAACACGACCATCGACAAAAGCAGCACGGTCGGCACCGCACCTGCAAGCCGCCTCGCCGCGACATTGATCAGTGACTTGAACATAAGCCTCTCGTCCCCGCGCAGGCGGGGACCCATAACCACGAGGCTCTCGTCGTTCCGTTGTCCATACCGTGATGAAATCGCCCCGCTCGTCGTATCTATACGGCACGGTGTATGGATCCCCGCCTGCGCGGGGACGACACCGGGTATTCCCTGAGCCACCGCCCTTCAACAGGCAGTGGCAGAGACTTTCATGCGCTTGGCACCAGACGTCACGTCCGCTTTGCTTCCGCGGGCAGGACGTAGCCTTGAGAATAGGTCGGGATTGACACATTCTTCTTGGTGACCAGGTTCGCCGCCGGCTGCAGCAGCGGGATGCTCCATGAGTTTTCCGAAGCGTCCTTGTTCAGCGCGCGATAGGCCTCCAGCCGCGGCTCGCCAAGCTTCATGGCGAACAGCTTGGCGATCCGCTCGCCGTTGGCCGGCTCCTTCCAAGCCGAGAAGCGCAGCGCCGGATTGAGGATACGGCCCGAATAGTTTTCCGGATCCCCGGTCGCATTGGCCCAGCTATACAGCATGATACCGGGCAGCTTCGCAGAGTGGTTCAGTTCGAGATATTTCGCGACCGTCATTTCCTCGAGCTTTACGTCGACGCCGATCTGCCGCCACATCGCGGCGATGGCCTGCGCGATCTCATAGTCGTTCGGGAATGTGCCGTTGGTGGTGCAGAAGGTCATCTGCAGCGGCTTTGCCTTGCTGAATCCGGCTTTCGCGAGCGTCTCGGCGGCCTTCTTGCGATCGAACGGGAACGTGTAACCCGGCACGTCACCGCTCGAACCGGGTGTCGCCAGCACCTGAAGCGGCTTGGCCTGGTTGTTGAAGAACGCTTTGGCGAGCGCCGCCTTGTCGATTGCCATGTGCAGCGCGGTGCGCACATCCTTGTTCTGATAGGTGTCCACATAGCTCGGAATCTGCAGCATGTAGATTTCAGCCTGCGGATAGATGTCCACCTTCAGTTGCGGATTCTTCTCGAGCCGCACCGCCTCGCGGAACGGAAGCTGAATCGCGATATCGACACGACCGGACTCGATCGCGGCAACGCGAGTCGAGGCCTCCGGCAGCACCTGGAAGGTGACGTTCTTGATCGCGGGAACACCGCCCCAGTACTTGTCGAACGCTTCCATCACCATGCGCGAGCCGCGCTGATAATCAACGAGCTTGTAGGGTCCGGCGCCAATCGGCTTGGCGAGGAAACCTTCATCGCCCACCTTCTCGTGATAGGCCTTCGGGATAATGTAGACGGTGAGGAAGCCGAGATAGAATTCGGCCGACGGCGAGGGCTTGGAATAAACCAGCACGGCTTGCGTGGGCGAGATGATCTCCACGTCCTTCAGGTCCTGCAGAAGGCCGGCGACCGCCAGCTTCTTGTCCTTCTGCGGCCGCGTGACCCAGCTATACTTCACGTCCTCGGTCGTCAGCTTCGAACCGTCATGGAAGAAGATATCGTCGCGCAGCGTGATTTCGAGCCGGGTCGAGTTGTCGTCGAGCCACTTGCGCGATGCGATCTGGCGCGGCTGCAGCTTCTGGTCAGAGGAATAGGTCAGCGGGGAATCGTAAATGCATTTGAAGATCGACTGACCGACGGGAAACGTGACCGCAGTCGGGTCCCAGCTCTGAACGTCAGCGATGAAGGCGATATTCAACGGCGTATCGGCAGATTGCGCGCCGGCAATGTTCGGAAGAAACGTCGTGGCCGGAAGGCCGAGCATCAATGAAACGAATTCGCGTTTGGTAATCTCGAACTTCGCGCTCATCGTGGTTCCCCTGTTATTGGTGTCACGTGTTGGCCGGCCCGCGAGCCGCGTGGCCGCAGATTGATCCTTTAGCTTTCAGGTCGGCAAGTTACGGGTTTGCAATCCGCAACCTTGCACGGCTCGCAGTCTGGGCTGCGGCAACCGCCTCCCCGCGCGCCAGCGAGACGCCGCCTCAGTTCGCGCTGCACCGGGAGGTTCGCTCATCCAATACTCCGCCTGTTAAGTAAGCGGGATGTCCGCTAATCCAGCTTGCTGCAATTAGTATACTGTATGTTATTATCAGCGCGTCAAGCGTCGCATCTGTGCAGACGCAGGACCAAACTCACTTTAAATAGGCAACATGCGCGCAATCGAATTCAACTCATATGGCGGCCCCGAAGTCCTGCAACTGCGGGAGATTTCGCGTCCCACGGCGAGCGATGGCGAAATCCTGATCGATGTGCACGCCGTCAGCGTCAATCCAATTGACTGGAAAATACGCTCCGGCCGGATGGCGGGCGGTGCGCCACTGGCATCCGCCATGATCACGGGACGCGACGGCGCAGGAATTGTTGCAGCCGCAACCAACGATCCGTCCCTGGTGGGGCGGCGGGTGGCCTTCCTCGCTCCGCGCGGCAAGGGCACATGGGCCGATCAGGTCGTCATGCCGAACGATAATTTCGCGCTGATCCCGGATGGGGTTTCGTTGGCCGATGCCGCCGCTGTGCCGCTGGCCGGCACCAGCGCCTTTATCCCTCTGGTCGACGTCGCGCAGGTCGGACCCGGCACCCGCGTGCTGATCCATGCCGGAGCAGGCGGCGTCGGCTCGCTTGGCATCCAGATCGCGAAGGCGCGCGGCGCGCATGTGATCGCGACCTGCTCGTCGCGCAATGTCGACTTCGTCAAGTCGCTCGGCGCCGACGACGTGATCGCCTATGACCGCACGCCTTTCGAGACCGCGGCCCGCGATGTCGACGTGGTGTTCGACACCATGGGCGGCGAAATTCACGACAAGTCCTACGGCGTGCTTAAACGCGGGGGGCAGATCGTGTGTCTCATGGCGGAGCCGTTCAAGGATCGTGGAGCGGAATTCGGTGTGACCGTAACGCAGGCGCAAGTCGTGCCTCGCCGTGACATTCTCGAGGCGCTGCTGAAGATGCTTGCGGACGGATCGCTTCGCGTGCCGATCGAAGCGACTTTGCCGATCCAGGACTTCCGCCGCGCCCACGAGCTTTCGCAGACCGGCCGCACCCGCGGCAAGGTCATCCTCACGCTGCGAAATGCGGACGGATCGATCGTGGCATGACCGCCGCCGCCTATCAGGGCGTCGTCATTGCGGCTCCGGTCAGTATCCCCTACGTGCGCTATTCCGCGAAGGATGCGCACTGGTTTCTGGCGCGTGCGCTGTCGGCCCTTCTGAAAGCCTCAAACCTCAACAAGGACGAACTCGACGGCCTCGGCGTGTCGAGCTTCACGTTGTTTCCGGACACCGCGGTCGGGCTGACACAGCATCTTGGTCTGTCGCCACGCTGGCTTGATCATCTGCCATTCGGCGGCGCCAGCGGCGTGATCGCATTGCGCCGCGCCGCACGCGCCGTGCAATGCGGCGATGCCAGCGTCGTCGCCTGCGTGGCCGGCGATACCAACCACGTCGATTCCTTCCGCTCTAACCTGGCAAATTTCTCACGTTTCGCCCGCGACGCCGTGTATCCGTTCGGGTCCGGCGGGCCGAATGCGAGCTTCGCGCTGCTGACCTCCTATTACATGCAGACCACAGGCGCGGAGGCGGCGGATTTCGGCAAGCTCTGCGTGGCGCAGCGCGACAATGCGCTGCGATTTCCATCGACCCTCTTCAGGAAGCCGCTGACGCTTGACGAATATCTCGACGCGCGTCCGATCGCCGATCCGCTGAAACTGTTCGACTGCGTGATGCCGTGCGCCGGCGCCGAAGGCTTTCTCGTCATGACCGAGGATCGCGCGAAAAAGCTCGGCATCCCCTATGCGCGCATCCTCGGCACCATCGAACGCCACAACGCGTTCACCGGCGATCCGATCCAGCAACGCGGCGGCTGGGCAATGGATCAGGACCATCTCTATACGCAGGCCGGCTTCGGCCCGCCCGATATCGACCTGTTCGAGGCCTATGACGATTATCCGGTCATCAACTGCCTGCAATTCGAAGGCCTGGGCTTCTGCCGCGAAGGCGAGGCACCTGCTTTCATCCGCAAGCACACTTTCACCATCGACGGTTCGCTGCCGTTCAACACATCAGGCGGCCAGCTCTCGGTCGGACAGGCCGGCGCCGCCGGCGGCTTTCTCGGTCTCGTCCAGGCGCTGCGCCAGGTCACCGACCAGGCGAAGAAGACGCAGGTCGAAAAAGCGCGGCACGCCCTCGTCAGCGGCTTCGGCATGATCAATTACGACCGCGGGCTGTGCACCGGCGCGGCGATCCTCGGGCGGGCGTAACATGACAGACGCGCTCAAGCGCCCCGCCCCGCGCAATCCGATCCTGCCGCTTCGGCTGCCGACCCTGCCACCGGCATCACGCAGCCGTGCGGCGCTGCGCATGACGGCGGCTGTCGCCGAGGGCCGGTTCGAGCTTCAGACCTGCCACGATTGCGGACAGGTCCAATATCCGCCACGCGATGCCTGCGCGAATTGCCTCTCGGTGCGACTGGAATGGAAGCCGGTCTCCGGCCGCGGCAACCTCCAATCGGAAACGTTGCTGCATCATTCCAACGAACTCTATTACCGCGCACGCACTCCGCTGCGGCTGGGTCTGGTCCGCCTCGACGAAGGCGTCACCGTGCTCGCGCATCTGCACGGCGATTGCCCGACGGCGCAGGCCGACACGCAGACACCGGTGCGCGTGCACGCGCATCTCGACAAGGGCGGTCAGGCCACGCTGATCGCCCTCCCCGCAACCGACACGCCGAACATGGCCGATGACAGGACGCTGCGTGAGATGACCGCCGATCCGAAATTCAGGAAAGTCCTTGTCACCGATGCCAAGAGCGCGACCGGGCAGGCGCTGGTGAAAGCCTTCGTCGCAGCCGGCGCCGATATCGTCTGGGCCGGCGTCGCCGAGCCATGGAAGCAGCCGCCCGGCTTCGACGCTATCCCGACGCTTCCGCAGGTAACCGTCGTGCCGCTCGAACTCACCGATGCGCGTTCGGTGCAGGAACTGGCCGCCTCGATCGGCGGCAAGGTCGATATTGTCGTCAACAATGCCGACTTCCATCGCAGCCATGGCATCGGCGACCGCCGCGGCCTGGAATCCGCGCGCGCCGAGATGGACACGATCTATTTCGGCCTGCTGCGTCTCGCGCAGAGTTTCGGCCCGGCACTGCGCGCGCGGGCTGCCGACAGCGCCGTGCCTTCTGCCGCCTGGGTCAATATTCTTTCGATCCATGCGCTCTCCGCCTTGCCAGGTCAGGGCACCTTCTCGGCCTCGCAGGCTGCGGCCTTCTCGCTGTCACAGACGTTGCGCGCGGAGATGCGTGACGCGGGCATCCGTGTGCTGAATGTCTTCCCGGGTCCGATCGACGACGAGTGGACGCAGCTCGTGCCGCCGCCGAAGCTCGCACCGGCCGCACTTGCAAAGGCGGTGGTGAGCGCATTGAAGGACGGCGTCGAGGATATCTATCCGGGCGATGTCGCGCAGGATCTGTTCGCCAAGTGGCAGGAAAGCGCCAAGGCGCTTGAGCGCGAGTTGTGGGACCAATGAGCGTCGATACCCCCGCGCAGCTCCTTGCACGAATAACCGACGCGCTCGCAGCTCAACGCCTGCGCATCGTCGATCTGTCGCAAACGCTGTCACCGCGCTTTCCGCAAATCGTGCTGCCGCCGGAATTCGATCAATGCGCGCCGTTCCGCATGGAGGAGATTTCGCGCTACGACGAGCGCGGGCCCGGCTGGTACTGGAACAACATCTCGTTCGGCGAACATACCGGCACGCATTTCGATGCGCCGGTGCACTGGATCACCGGCCG
>VFQN01000665.1_pt1 | contig 62418 bp, 77 predicted proteins | sample 3512371 | NCBI WGS metagenome assembly VFQN01 (sample SAMN10412370, study PRJNA504923) | tailings metagenome | isolation source: Replicate 2 from Balatoc abandoned mine | place: Philippines: Itogon, Benguet | collected 2017-08-28 | reverse complement strand
AAAATAGGTCTCCGATAATCCCATAACCCTTCTCCTGAAAAAAAAAAAAAAAAAAAATCCGCACCCTACCGCACGCAAGCGGAGCCTCGCACGGTACCGCACGCACCCACTGTGTTGCCAAGAGCGCAACAGTAGGCTGCAGTCCTGAGGACGTAGTGAATAGTACAAAGCAAGAAGGCACACGACCAACTGTCAAGCAGGATACCAAATTCCCGCCCTTGAGTTGTCTGCGGCCTGGTGCGGCCTCGGTGCACGCTTCCTCCCCGGACCCACCCCTCCCAGCGGAAACGCCCTCCGCTCCAATCCTACAGGTTGACTAGCAATCCGGGGCCCTCCTGCTCCAGCCCTGACCCCCCTGCACTGCCCACGAGCCCCTGTAGCCACGCCCTTTCGCCGTACAGCTCCGGGTGACGCACATCAAAGCCAAATGGACTCTCCAGGTGCTGCAACGCCTCGTGCAACTCCGACCTCCCGGCCGGCGCCCCGTGCTCCACAAGCCACTTCAGGGCCGGTAGGGGCGCCCCCTCCCGGACCGCCTCCGCCAGCGCACCCTCGCCCATCGGCACACCCAGCCGCCTCAGGCACTGCAACGTACCCCGGTCGCCGCTCCTAGCAGCTTTGGCGTACCAGGCCCTCCCAACCATGCCCCAGTACCCCTCATGCACACCGGCACCCACCAAGTCCGCCAGTACTGCCCCACACCCGTTGGTTCCCGCTGCAGCGGCTCCATCGAACAGCAGCTCCCGCCCGTCTGCCTGCAGCAGCTCCCACAGAGCATACCACACAGGCCACGGCTGGCCCACACGCAGCGCGCATTGCAGCGAGTGGTCACCGTTCTCCTCCTGCGCCGGCCAGCCCGCCGCCGCCAGCAGCCGCACCGCCTCCACCAGCCCATACCCGTCTGCGGTAGTCCCGTAAGGCCAGTGGTGCACAACGTCCGCAAGGCTGAGCGAGCCCCGGGGGCAACCGCCGGCCCCCAGCAGCCACCGGACCATGGGCAGGTCGCCCCTGCTGAAGGCGGTGCGGAAGGGCGTGTCGCCATCCCACGTGCAGCCCTCCTGGAGCAGCCATGCGGCTGTTGGGATGTCGCCGGAAGCCACAGCATAGGCGAGCGCAGTGCCTTTTGGAGACATGGCAGCCGCTGCAGCGTCATCGAACTGGGCTGCTGCGTCCTGGTCAGGGGGCCCCTGGTCCTGTTCGTGCCCCTGCTTGTGCTGCTGCCGCCGCCAGCGGTCCCACAGAAGCTGCAGCGCCCCCAGGTCCCCACAAAGCGCCGCGCTCTCTATCGCCCCCACATCTCCCAGCACCACCCCGTGCTGTTCGAGCCACAGCAGCTTGGCCACGCTGTCCTTGGCGGCGCCAGCAGCCGCCTCCACGACCCCCTCGCTGCTCCAGGACACGTGACCTGCAGGAGGCAGAATGCTGCTGCCGTCCTCCTCCTCCATGCGCACTATCAAGTCCAGGTCCGTGCGCACCAGCAGTCCCGCCAGCGCGCTAGGTCTGTTGCCCCAGGGTGTTGGATGGCTGCCATGCTCCCGCAGCCACCGCAGCCGTGCCAGGTCCCCCGAAGCAGCCGCGGCCGCCCACACCTCGGTCGTGCCACCCGCCGCGTCGTATGCTAACCCACAGGCATCCCAGCCCGCACCCACTACCCACTCCATCTTCGCGATGGCGTCAGGGGTGGAGGATCCAGCGGCTGCAGCCATGATTTTCTCCCAAGCCGCATCCATCCTGTCGTCCCAGATGCGGCCCCAGTACCGGTCGTCTGCACCCTTCATGTCTCGCGGCTGCAGGCTGCTGTGCAGTCGGGGCCCTACTGCCTCCCATGCCGCCTGCAGCCCCGACAGGTCGTAGTGTGACGCTGCCGCCTCCAGGGTGCTCCCCGGGTCCAGCAGCCCGGGGCAGCGCTGCTCCAGGGAGGGCAGCAAGCGCACCAGGCCCGACGCAGCGGCTGCGGCACCCACGCCGACATCTGCATAACGCTCAGTGCTGACTACACAAATGTGGTCTCTCCTTGTCAGCAGCTTCATACCCTGGTAGAAGGTCCCGGTAGTGGTTGGTGTGCAGCAGCTCGGGAAACACGTGCGGCTGCAGCAACCGCCACGCAAACTCAACGTTGGTTGCGCTGCCGCTAGCTGCCGCCCGGCTGAGGAGCAGCAGCTTCCGGTGGAAAGCCAACTGCCGCAGCGCTGCCTCCGCGCCCTCCAGGCACCATGCGCAAACGGGGACGTAGCCTGACAGAGGCTGACGGACGCACACGATGCGGTGGTGCGGCTGGCCGAAGCGCTGTGCCGCCTCCTTGCACGTGAGGCGGGCGCTGAGGACCTGGTCGTTGGACGACAGCAGGCTGAGGATGTGCAGGTGCAGCTCGTGCGGCAGCAGGACGGGGCTTTGCATACTGGCAGGTGGGTGCGTGTCCCTGTGGGTTAGGAGCCGCGCGCCCTGGCGTGGAGCGTGGGGGCAATGTCCGCGCCTTAGTCACGGCAAATGCGGGAGGGGTCGCGTGGGGCCCGGGTGCCACTCGCTGCCGGCAGTGCGAATTGACGCTCCAGGCCACCGCAGAACAAACAGGGCCCCGGCAGTGCTATCTGGCGTAACACAGTCGGTTCTGTAGCAGTTACGTGGTTGGCTGCTATCTCATTACCGTATGAGTCGCGAGTGGAGCAGCTCAATCTGGCGGCTAAACGCCGCACGGCCTTTGGACAGCCATGCAACGGCCTTGCGCACCTGTTCTTCACATCGATTGTTTGTGCCCTTCGTGCGCGCCCAGGGAGTCAGTCAGTCAAAGGCTAGGGGGACGGCTGCGGCAAGGACCAAATATGCGTCCGTGGGCCTCGCATGCAAGGTATCGAGATTTGGCAAAGTCCCTCCCTAGATGTGTTGCAGAAGCTGGGAGCTCCATTGCAACCGTTAATACTGGGTCCATCTGCATTTGTCGGGTGCAAGCAGCAGACCCATGGGTCCATTGCCTGACGGACAATTACGGCTTTTCACGCCGCTGCGCGCAGCTCCCCTAGGGTTGGCATTCCTGGAAACCTTCATCGTATTGTAGTGAACGGTATCAGCAAAGCACCCAGTACCGTGGTGGAAAGCTATACTGGTGAGCGGTGACTGTAAGCACCGTGTCCAGGTCCACGTGCCTCACTCCGCCGCCAAGAAGGTCGGCGCCCCTTCTGCAGTGGGCAGCTACAGTTGTGTTACAAGGAACCTGGGAGTGAGGCACACAGTGGAGAGCTTTCAAAGGTAAGGACTCGCGATTGGGTTCTGGTGTTTGTTGCAGTGCATGAAAGCACACAGTTTTTGCCCCGGACACACAAGAGGCACAGCCGGCACAGGCACCCCCAAGCCCCCGGCGGCGGAGAGGGCAGTCAAGCTAGGAATCCACTCCACGCGTCTCTTAACCATCCATTGCTCCTTGAGCTGCAATTCAGCTCATACATTACCGCGAGACCGCCATTCACGGCAACAGTATAACCTCGCACAACAAGCCATGCGTACATGCCCTTGACCTGAGGAGGCTGGAGGCAAAGCATATCGTCTGGTGACAACCTTGTGGATGGCAGGTTCACAGGAGGGCCCCGCATCCAAAGCGCACGACATGCTCTGCAGCCCGGCCCGTCTAATCGACCCCAATCACGCGTATAGATGAATGGCCAACACTCGCAAGGAGGGCTGCATGGTGCGGGCCCTTCGTAAACAACCCCCGCGTTACTTCCCACAATTAAAGGTTCCCAATGCGACTGCAGAGGAAGGAGCCTCGACCATAGACGCCATCCCGGCTGGCCGTGCCAGTGGTAACAGAAGAACACCCGCTCGCACAGAGCACCACGACTTAATACGTGTATACGTGTACTGTGTGCACGGGCCGACACAAGGACCCTCACAGAGGCTCCATGTCGGTGCATCAGTCTATTGTTCCCAGCATGACTGACATTTTTCGCATACGATGTGGGTTATTCGCTGCGCATCGTCCAGGGCACGCACAGCACCCCAACACGACAACCAGCCGCCCAACACCCTCCACAGTACAACACTCCTTCCGCGAAGCAGCCACACCTGTCAATGCAAACTCCTGCTCCACACAAGAATTGCAGTGCAGCCTTGTAGACGTTCGAGAGTCAGCCCCCTGCAGTCACTTGATGCACGAGATGTCCCTTCATGTTCACTTCGCGTCGAGTCTCACACCAACACGTCCGGCGCACCTCGAGCCCCTCGGCCCCTTTCAGCTCACTGCCCGCTCACTCGACCGCCCTCCGCTGAGCACGGACCGCAGGCCCCGGGAGCTACCTGCACCTGCCCCTGCCCCTGCCGCCCCTAGCCCTGTCCCTGGCCCTGCGGACGCGGCGCCGCCCCCGCTCCCACTGCCGGGTGCCCCGGCCAGGGGCTCTCCAGCGGCGCGAAGGGGAGGCACCGCTGCGGCCGACCCTGAGTCCGGCCGGCTGATGGACCGCACCAGAGGGACCTGCAACGCATACAGCACCACCAGAGCATGCTGTCAAGCAGGAATGAAGAGCAGGAATGTGAAGCACATAAGGTCACAATCGACGCCTGCGTAGCGCTACTGGGCACCTGTGTTGTCATCCGCCCCACCACAAACCTGTCCCCGTCACTCCCCGATCCACTCCCCATACCAGTAAACTGCTGTGTTTACGGAATGCACCCACTCGTTCACCCCTAGCCAGCTGCACATGCAGCTCAGCGCTCACCTCCCCAGCCGGCCGCGGCTCCGTGCGCCCCAGGCTGGGGCCCCGCACGAGAGGCCCGCGGGCCGCAGCGGCAGCGGCCGGCGCCCCCGCTGCCCGTGCAGCCCCCGAAGGTTGCCCCCGCGCAACCAGGGCGGAGCGGCCGCTCGCACCACCGCTGGATCCCGCCGACCCAGTCCGGCTGCCGCTAGGCATACGTGTCAGCGCAATAGCACCCTGCGGCGCGGGAGCGGGCCCTAAGCCTGCCGGCGAGGAGCGGCTAGGGCCGGGAGGGAGAGCATGCGCGGCGACGGTGGGGACGGGGGATGAGAAGGCTGCGGGTGTAGTGGCGAGGGGCCCGCTTGGCTGGGCGGGCGTGAGGGCGGGCGACCCCGGAGCCCCGCTGGCGAAGGGCGTGGGGCCGCGGGCGGTGGCGCTGAGGGGGCGGCCGGAGGCGGGCCGAGAACGCGAGCTGCGAGCAGAGGTCATCGTAGAGCTCTGTGGGTAAAGAGGGGGTACGGGGGGTAGGGCACGGAGGTGTAAGGACAGGACTCATGCTGCAGCAGCAGGTGTTATGCGCACACCGTACGGGGTGGTGAGGCGCTGGCGCACAGTGCCCGGCGGCAGCGCGACGCTCCTCCTGCACATCTGACATTTAAGAGCAGGCGACAGCGCACAGCCTTGTGCCCATAACAAAATTGTTTGCCCATTTCCGGCTTGGCCTATACCGAGTACTTGTCCACTACCCACCGGTGGCGTGTCCCTAGCCTTGGAGGCCACCGCCAGGGCCAGGCGGCGCTGCAGGTCGGCCAACTCGGTGGCCAGGGCCTGGGGAGAACGAGGAGCGGAATAAGCAGTTGTGGTCGTGACATAGCCACCCAGCACAGTGTGTCTACAAGTGGACGCTGTGTGAGGCACACAATTAGGAGCTAGGGGCAGAACGGCGACTTGAGATGGGGTACAACGAGGTAAGCGGCACACAGGTCCGCGAAAAATGTGGTTTTCGGCAGGCGCAAACGGGCAGGCGCAAAACCGGGCAGCCAGCGGGCATGCAGCTGCAGCATGAGTCTTCTGGGTCTACGCCGTGCCGCTGCCCGCGCCCATGCTGTGGTCTGGTCCCCAGGCTGCTCCATGGCGGCTTGAGAGCGGCTTGTCCGCAGCTCCGCACCCCTGGACCGTACGCGCCCTATCCCCATTGAGTCCGGCTCATGACGGCAGACCCACACGTGTCTACTACCCACCTGCCGGGCATCCCGCTCCTGCCCCACGTTGCGCTGTGCTGCGCTGAGTGCGCTGGTGGTGGTGGTCAGCAGGTGGCGCAGCTCCCCCACCTCCGACATCAGGGCCTGTGGGGCATGGTGCCAGGGGGTTGCGTTAGGCATGGTGTGGAAATCGAAAGGGAGTTAGGCCTGATGAGCCGCACAAGCAGCAGAACGCCGCAAACTCTTGCTAGTGCCATCATGTGTTGCGCTGCAAATGCTTGCACTGCAAGCCGCATGTGCCCCGTCCAACCCAGCTGCCAAGAAAGCTTCCTCACCTGGATGTCTCGCACGTCCACGGACTGCAGGTGCTGCTGCATGTGCTGCTGCCCCGGGCTGCCCACAAGCTCCTGCTCCGCCTCCCGCTCCACCTCCCCATCCGCGCTAGGGCCCCCGCCCCAGGCCCAATCCCGAGGCGACGCACGGCCCTCCTGGCCCGGCGGCGGCCGCGGCATCCCATGGTGGTTGCTTGGCCGCCGCTGCACTGCAGCCGCCGCCGCCGCCGCCAAGGCTTCAGGCTTTACGGCAGTACTGTCGGGCGATGACGTGAGGGCCTGCTCCACTGCCGTACGGATGACCTGCAGCTTGAGCTGCAGCATGGCGCGGCTCTCGGCTGCTGCGCGTGTGACGAGGTCCCGGGCGCGCATGAGCCTGCGGAACGGGCGCAAATGCAGGTGTGTTAAGGTGGATGGAGAAGTGGACTGTAAACAGCTCGTAGGGCAGGTAGGCAGGAGAAGACGGGAGAAGGATGCAAAGGGCCCTCGGCCAAGGTAGAGTGTTCGTGTAGAGTGTTCGTGTGGCTTGCGGTACATGAAGCACCAGGAACGCAACCCTGCGCGGCCTGCTGCATTATGGTCCCTTCTTGCATCGTTACTGGGGGAGCACAGTACCGTACATTTGCTTGCCACCTGGCATACGCTGGAACGACGCACCTGATCTGTCCCAGCGCGGTGTTGAGCATGGAGGCGTGCTGGCCCACCATTTGGTCCATGGGACCGTGGGTGGAGCTGGCATCATGCCCAGGAGCCGTTGATACCCCCGCACCGCCAGCAGGGGGCAGTGCCGGCGACGCCACCTCCCGGTCCCAGGTCCCAGCGCTGAGGATCGAAGACCCGGCTGTTGACCCGGGCCGTGTGCCAAAGCTGTTGGTTGTGCTGGGCCTGGAGGTGGTGTGGGTTAGGTGCGGGTGGGTGTGGGCAGCTGCGCGTTTGCTGCCCGGGGAGTAGAGGTCGTACGGGCTGTGGGCTGTGAGGGCGCGGAGCGCGGCTTGGGGGGCGCGGAAGTAGTCGTGGAGGGAGAGGAAGGGCATGGAGCGAGACACGGGGCTGGTGAGGGCGTCTGTGTTGTGGGAGGAGGCTGTGCGGGTGAGGGAGCCGCGCGGGACGGTGGTGAGGTCCGCGGGCACGTGCCAGGTGCCGGCGGTGTCGGGCCGCGGTACGGGAGTGGTTAGTAAGGATGACGGGACGCTGCCGTACATGGCTGAGTCAACGAAACTGCTGCGCAGCGCGTTGCGGCTTGCGGAGATGGCGGCGTTGCGGGAGGGCGGGCGACGGTTAGGGCCGGACAGGGGCTGGGAGGGCAGCGGTGGGGCGGTGGCGGGGCGGGGGGGAGGGGAGGAGGTGTCGTGCGCGAGCGGGTGGGGGTGGCGGCTCAGCGAACCACCGTCCTCTGGCAGCTGGGGGTCCTCGGTGGGGAGGAGGGCGGGCATCTGCGCGAGGGAGGGCTGGTGTGCATCAGCGGCCGTGGTGGGCTGGTTTGCTAACGGTTGCTGCTGCTGCTGCTTCATGGCCGCCACCTGCTTCCTGGCCATGTAGCCCCTCTGGTGTGCCTGAATTCGGACCAACGCGGCTTCAAGCTCTGGCGTCAGCTTTATGCGCCCCGTTGCAGTCCCCTCCTGCGCCACTGTCTCTGCCTGCGCTGCGCCAGGCACAGCTAGGGCCGTCGGCGCGTCCGTGAACTTGGTATCCGCCGCCGACGGCCCGGCAGTGCCCGCCGCCGCCGCAGCCGGTGCGCCGGCGGCGGCGCGGGCGGAGGCGCTGCGTGACGGGCTGCCGCTGTACCGCCGCACCGTCAGCCGGTCACGTGACGACGTCGGCCGAGACGGCGACGGCGACGTCCGCGCCGCGGACGTCGCCGGCGGCAACCCCAACGCCATGTCTTCAACCGTCCGTTTGCCCGCTAGGGACCCGCCAGGGGAGATCGCCCCCGGACCCATACGGCACGACTGGGAACGGGCACGGGCTGCCTCTGGGCGGGGCGAGCTGCAACTGGTTGTGGAGCTAAGGCGGCTGGAGCCGACGCGGCCGGACGGGAGAGGGTGCTGGAAGGGGGAAGAGGGGGAGGCGGGACCGGGGGCGAAGGGGTTGGGGGCGTCTGAGGGGAGCTTGACGACGGCGGAGAGGGAGCGGGGAGGGGACAAGGTGGATGGGGAGGAGGGGGAGTGGTTGCCGCCAAAGACGAAGAGAGGCTGAGCAGGGGAGGCCCCGCCACGGGCGGGCGACACGGCGCGTGGCGCGCCCGACTTGACGGTGGCGACGGCGGCGGCGAGGGCCGCGGCGCCGGCGCTGGGGTCGGCGGGCACAGGGGCGGCGGCGGGCTGCTGCGACGCACGCGGGTCGGGCGGCGGCCCCAGCGCCGCCACTCCCGCCACCAGCTGCCGGTGCACTGCCGCGGATCCCGGTCGTGCACTGCTCGGTCTTGAGCCGCTGCTGCCGCCAGCCGCCGCCGCCGCGGCCGCCGTGGCAGCGGGAGCGGCAGTGTGTGCTACGGTGCTGCTCCCCGGCCGGGAGCCAAACGGCCGCCGCACCACGGCACCGACGGCGGCGGAGGGCGGGCGGTCACGTGTAGCCACCACCGAGCTGGCCGGTCTGCTGGCGCTGACTGCGCGCATGACAGACTCAATGGGCGCTTCAACGTCTGCCGCGCCCGACTCCGAGTCCTCTTGGATGAAGGACTCGGGGTCCTCTGTGTTGGTGCGTCGGACGGACGAGGAGCGCTGGGCCGTGGCATCTGCGCCAGCGGCAGCAGCGGCTTTGGAGGAGGAGGGTCGAGGTGCGACATTGGAGGAGGAAGGGCGGGGAGGAGCGGTGGTTGCAGAGGCGGACGGTCGGGAGGACACAGCCGCTGCAGCACCATCTACACCCCCTGAGCCGTCTGCTGCAGTTGATGGTCCGGCTGGTGCTGCGGCCTGCGCCCCATCGCTGTCGCCTGGCAGCACGGAGCTTTCCCTGGCGGGGGCCTCCTCACCCGCAGCTGGACCGGACGAGTCCTGCTGAGCTGCGGGTACGGAACCTGCTGGGGCCCCCTGCTCCTGCTCCTGCTCTTGCTGCTGCTCCTGCTCCTGCTCTTGCTGCTGCTCCACTTGCTTCTGCTGTTGCTGCTCAGGAGCTGCGGCAGCGGCTGCGGGGAGTTGCTGCTGCCCTGGCTGGCCCGGCTCCTGCGGCTGCGACTGCGACTGCTGCAGGGGCACGCCATACCGCTCCGCCAGCTGCGCAGCCTCCTGGGCCTTTCCGGCCTCCTGCAAGGGCGGCAACGCAGGGCAGGGGATCAGGCACGTACCTCCGGCCGTACCTCTCATCGACTGTCCTACCACGCCCCACGCAGGCTCCTGAGCCACTTTGCAACGACCAATACAGAAGCCTATAGCAACAGGCGGCACTGGTGGAAGGGCATTGCAGACCACCATGCCAAAGGCAATCGTCCCCACCTGCAGCACTGCCACCAGCGCGCCCACCAGCGCCTTGGTCCCCGGGTGGTTGGAGCCCAGGTACATCTCCGTCTCCTGCACAGCAGGACCGAAAGCGGCAAGCTCGTGACGTCAAGCAGTACGAACAACACCACGTATGTACTTAAGTCAGTCCTAGTCCACCAGGCGTGACCGCTACAGCCGCTGGCAATTCCACGCCTGCCGTGGCCAGGCCCCCTACCTCCCGGCCCCCCTCACCTCCCTCCCCCGCCGCAGCAGCGCCTCCGCCTCCTGCAGCCGCCCCTCCGCCGCCACAGCCGCCCCCAGGTTGGCGCAGGCGGTGGCGGTGTCCGGGTGCTCGTGCCCCAGCGCCGCCGTGCTGATGTCGTACGCGGACTGGAAGTGCGCGCGGGCCGCCGCCGCGTCGCCACGTGCGCGGTACAGCACGCCCAGGTTGTTGTAGTTGGTGGCGGTGTGCGGGTGGCGGTCGCCCAGCGTGCGGCGGGTCACCTCCAGGGACCTGTGGGGTTACCGCGTGAAGCGGGGTACGGGACAGGTGGCACTGGGTGAGCAGAACGCAAGGGTGTGGCGTGTAGCCAAGGACGAAACAAACGCAGCCCTGGAGACGGAAGCGTCCCAGCAGCAACATCCAGGGCGCCAACTCCCTGCCACAGCGCAACGCCCCCCTTCCCCCTCACTTGACCAGCAGTGGCTCCGCTTCGTCCAGGCGGCCCAGCGCCTGCAGCACGCCCGCCAGGTTGTTGCAGGAGGAGGCGGTGTCGGGGTGCTCCTCGCCCAGCACGCGGCGGCTGATGTCCAGAGCCTGCAGCACAAGTGTGCAACAGGACAGGGAAGGAGTCAAGCACGGATGTCGTGCTGCGTCCTGCGGTGAGGACTGCTAACCGGTCACCAGGATTGGAACGGATCCTGCATTTGCAGGACACTGACTGCTTATGACCACCTAGACAAGACCATGTACCATTTAACGCCTTGGGCAAAATGTGTCTGGCCCCCACACACGCCCCCGCCCGCAGTCCACCTCCAGGGCCCAGCACGCTGCCCACACTCAAGCGCCACCCCCCGCCCCACCTGTTAGTACAATCCTGGCCGGCGCGCCACCTGCTGGTGCAGCCCCGCCCCCAGCCCCATTTGTTGGTACAGAGCCACAGACCCACCCTTGCTCGACCGCTGGCACACCGTGGGCCCCCACCCCACCTGCTGGTACAGCTCCGCCGCCTCCTCCATCTTGCCCCCCTCTTGCAGCACCCACGCCAGCTGGTCGCACGAGGCGGCGGTGTCGGGGTGCGCCTCGCCCAGCGCCGCGCGCCGCCCCGCCAGCACCTGGCGCAGCAGCTCCTCCGCCTGCTGCCCGCGGCCCTGCGCCTTCCGCAGAAGCGCCAGGTTGCACAGCGAGGTCAGCGTGGCGGCGTCAGAGTCCCCCAGCGCCTTGCGGTGCTCCTGTGGGGGTGGGGTGGAGTGGGGTGGAGGAGGGAGGGGAAACGGTGGCGGGACGGATGAAGGGGACTGGCTGGAGGGCAACGCCGGTATGTGGGGGTGTCCGCGCATCACGTCAGCACGGACACTGTACATCCAGCACAAAGACTTGGTGCCCCCGGTGTTCTGAAGCACAGGAGCACTGTCACCCAGCAGCCTGGATCCCCTGCCGCCGCCGCTGCCCTCCGTCGGCCCTTGTGGGTGCGTTGGCCGTCCGCTGCCTCCACCTCGTCCGCCGCCAGAGGTCGCCAACGGCATCCCGCTGCACTTGGCACCGCCTGCCCGCTGTGCGGGCCTCAACAACTTAACCCCGCAACAGTCCCTTCCCATGCGCTCTGCAACAGGGGCCTGACTCAAATTGTCCTGCTGCTCTGCGACAGCCCCCATGTCCCAACCTTACGCCACCCCATTCCCGCCCCGCCCCGCTTCCCCATCCCCACGCGGTCCCTCGCACTTTCCTCGCGTGCCACCCGCTTCCACCCCGCGCCCCACCCCACCTTGTGCGCCGCCACCGCCAGCACCTCCGCCAGCGGCGCCCTGCCCAGCCGCAGCGCCTCCGCCGCCTTGCGCAGGCACGCCAGGTAGCGCGGCCCGCTGCGCACGCCGGCCTTGATCAGCTGCTGGGCCTCGCCCACCAGTGCATCCTGGGCGTGCACAGCCACACATCCGTGATGATGGGGCTTGCACCGAGAAATGCCTCGTGGGCAATGGTAGTGATGCGGGGACACCTGGAATCGCAGGTGCGTTCTCGCTGCGGTTGCCTGCATGCCCCGCCTGCTCAATTGAGCCGCGCAACCATGTCAATGCGACATATAACATGCCCAGACGCCACCGCGACGGTGCAACCATGACTCGCGCTGCCCCTGTCGAATCCTGCCGCCTGCTAGCAGACGCCGACCCCCAAACAGCATACCCACCTTGTGCACGGCACGCCCCAGCCGCACAGCCCCACCCACACACCACTCCACAACCAACAGACGCTCTGCTGCGTTGCCGCAACAGAAGCCTCCCCGTTCGCCCAGGGCAACCTAGGATTGAGCCCACCTGTATGCCGCCGATGAGCGCCCTGTTGGCCGCCCCCAGGGCCCCAGACAGCCGCGGCGAACGCCGCGACCCGCCGCCCGCCTCCTCCTGCGCCGCCACCTGCCCGTACTGCTCCGCCACCGCGGTCAGCAGCTCGCGCTTATCCATGGGGCTGTACGACTCCGACGAGGTGTACGACAGCGCCTGCAATGGCTCGTACACGATGTCGAGCGCGAACTCGAAAATCGGCACGTGCACGCACTCAATGCCCTTGATCGCCAGCGCGCGACTGGCCTCGTACAGGCACCATGTGCGGGACAGCGCGGCTGCCGTACTGTCAAGCAGCAGTACGACGGACGAGCACTGGGAGAGGGCAGCGTCGACGGCTGTGCGGCGGGGCGTTGTGTCTGCTGGGGGCGGCTGCGGGCTGGAGAAGCAGTCGAGCCACACGAAGGTGGTGGCCAAGATCTGAGCACGGACCGAGGCGTCCGCAGTGGGGTCACCTGGCAGAGAGTGAGGGATTGTGGTGTCACCAGGGGTGCGGGTGTGGACGCACTAGGGCGCATTTGGTGACGGTGCTCGGTACGGTATGGTGTGTAGCAGCCTGCCGCCCATCGGATGTAGGCAGCTTATGGCCCAACACCCTTGCGCAGCGGCTCGCACAGCGCCGGCCCATCCATATGCCCTCTACCACAGACCCTCGGGCATGATGTGGCAACAAGCACGTGCCCCTGAGAGTTGCTGACAACAGGTCTCACGATGATAAGGAGAGGCCGCAGCCCAGATGTGCCACAGCATTGCCATATGGATGCGCGCGGCACCGCACGTGTCCCAATGGGCATCAATAGCAAACCCAGGCCCATGGGAAGTGTGAAGCTCTCAGGGCATGAGCCATCCGCCATCCCACCTATGAAGTGCTGCAGCAGCGGCACCACCAGGTCTGATAGGAAGTTGCATGACCAGGCGTGGATGACGTAGTGCTGTGCGTCGCCAATGTATTTGAGGGCCACCAGGTCCACAAAAGCCTGTCGCATGGGGATATGGGGTAGCGTGTTGCAAGGCATGCACTTGAGGGATGGGGTTGTGGGTGGCCGGCCAAGGGAAACAGGGGCGGTGTAATTGGGCGTGAGAATGCAGTAAGGGTGGGATTGCGGTGCCATCAGTGCTGATGGTGAGCATGTCCCTGTTGCCAAAGGGACGCTGGTTGGGGTCGTTCACTTGCCTGCCCTTGACACTTGGGGGTGATGTACTTGGACACAATCTGCCCCGTCGTCATGTCCGCCGGCAACTTTGCAGCAAAGTCACTCAAGAACCGAAGGGAGACGCCCTTGAGCCCCTTGCTAGCCGAGCTCGCTTGTGGCTGAGGTGGGGCAGGCCCAGCACCAGCAGCTGGGTGGCCCTCGGTGCTCCCGCCTGGATGTGCTGGGTCACCGGCCATGGCGTTTCCCTTTTGTCCTTAAACTTCTGGGGACCTCCCTACAGGTGTTATTGCATCGGCTCTGACGTATAACTGTAGGGAATGGGCAGCGCGGTCATGACTACGCGACTTCCTTATTGCCAATGCACTCTTCCCATCGTAAACGTTCGAGGAACATCGGTTTTGTCTGGTTGTACTATTCGTTTCGCGCTGTTGTCATCGGGAGTTGAGTCGTGGTTCTAAGCAGAAGGGAAAAAAGGGAGGCGAGTGCAAATGCAAGGGCGGGAAAGCGATATCTGCAGGGTAAGCAATTAGATGCTTTGTAGTGGTAAGGAAGCAAATTGGCGGCAAGTCTGTAGACGGCCTCGATCCGTACGCGTCTGCCATACCTCGCCCATCCATCGGCCTGTTTGGGGCGATAAAGCCAGTCTACCACGGCCTAATAACATGAAAATGTACCGCAGTCCCTACCCCCGTCCGACGCGTTTGTCAAGGCTCGCACAAAACAAGGTCCACGGGGAGGCACAGAGGGCAGGGAAGGGGCCGTGGAGAGCGGGGGGCCGTGGCGCTAGGCACCTGCCAGGCACGGTCAATGGCGCATGGTTAAGCCTCCATGTATGGAGTGGGAAATATCCCACATCTGCCGACGCAGATTACGTGCAGTCCTGTGGGCTAGCGGGCACTTCCCCGTTTACCCTTATGAACTCGCAGTTGACCTGGGTTGGCCCTTGGCCGCCTTGGCCAATTTTGGTCGCGGCTGCGGTGGGGGTTACCTGGCGTGAGGCAGGGAAGTGCCCCCTGGTGAATGCGGTGCTGATGGCGGCGGATGACGCAGGCTGCGATGCGCTGCAGCTGCAACCGTATTGTGCTACCGGTACCTCCAACAGCCGGGTGTGACGTGCAGCAGACTCGGTAGGGTGTAGCGGTGTACCGCATGCGGCGGTTGTGCGGCAAAGCGACAATATGACGCAAGAGGTGTTCCTGAGGCTGCGGGTGCCTTTGGGGTAACATAGCTTAGGTATTAATAGACGTGCAGAGGTGCCATCAGGGGCCCCTGGGTGCCACGCTGCGCCTGGGCTGCCAAACCTAACCCCACACCCCACGCACATGATTCCGAAGTGACTCATTGCCGATATCCCTCCGCCCACGCCCCTATAACCCCGTTGTGGGATCTGGCACCCTCTGCGCTGCGTGTCCAGGTGGTCTATGGAGCAGGGGTTTACACCAAAGCTGCGCAGACTTGGGCGCATCAGAGAAGCGGGGGTGTCCCCTGGGTAGCCGCTGCAAGGATGAGGCTGGATCCTGCTTCGGTTGGCTGGATCGTACTGATGGCGCAAAGCACGGTTAGCCGCAAGGATGGGGACCAGCAGCCAGTAACAGGCTTACAGTCAGCCTCGCGCTGCAAGGGTTCAACCAGGTTCAACAGTAGGTGGCAAGGCAGGGATATCACGGCAGTCCCGAAGGCACGGTGTGGATGCCATACGCCCACCAAACCCAGCCCTGCATGCTGCCCACACTGCCTGCCGCACATGATGCATGCTTGGGTGCACTCTCGGCGCTCGCTTTAGCTAGTGTTTCAGAGAGTCTAATGTTCGGGTTGACACGCATGCGTGCATCTACCCTTCAAGCACGACCACATAAGCTGCGACGGCCGGTCCGCAGGATTCGCTGTGGCCAATATCCCAATGGCTAAACGGCGGTGCACCCCAGGTTGCAAGTATCCAACACACTGGTACACATCATACAACTACCTTGGGCCCCATGGAAACGGGCTGCGTCGGTTGCACAACAGGACGGCGGCATTGGCATTACCTGTTACAGCAATTGGGCGCTTGCACTCAGTGCGAAGGGCCTAAGGACATACCCACCTAGCACCATGTGCGCGGCAACCGCACCTGGACCGCTTACCAGGAGGGAACACGTCACTGCGCAGTGGGAAGCGGCAGCCAGTGAGCCGGCAAGCGTGCCGCATGGCCCAACAAAAGGCGTAGCGCAATACCCACCTGGGCCTACCTTACCGCCCACCACCTCCTCGCCACCAGCAACCAGCGGCACACCAACCTCCTTGGCCGCTGCCGCGCCAGCGCCGCACAGGGCCTTACCATCGCTTACCAAAGGCGCCTCGCCTCCACTACAGCTCAATTTTGTACACGCACTAGGGCTATAAACCTATCACGCTTCCTGGGCATGCCAACCTACCTCCACAGCCAGGTGCAGGCCCAAAGCACCGCTTACCATTCACGAGAGCGAACAACGTGCAACGGGGCATGCCAGTTCCATGCAAACTCAGGCTTGGCAACCTGGGAACCGTAGGTGACGCGCGCTGGATCGCCTCAGCTCACCTGCGGCTCACCTGCGCCGTCCCAGGCCGGTGAACACACAGCCAGCAGGAGCGCCAAGCGTGCAGAGGGCTGCCCAGGGCTGCCGCAGCCTTACCAGCGTGCGGGACCCGGCCTACACCTGCGCCCCCACCTGCACGGTGCCGATACCTACCAAATGCGACAATGACAGCCTCAGGACTGACCCTGCAGCCCACCCCATCCCGCCATCCCCCACACGACGCCCCCTTTTGGCCCCAAGCCCCTGACCCAGACCCCTCCCATGCTGAGAACCTCTGTAGAGCCCTCGACCGAGACGGCCCTCCGCCCCGGACCATGCAGCCCCCGGCTTTCAGCCCAGATAACCGCACGTCTCCGCGAGCCGCCTCCCTCCCGCCACTGCCGCTGCTCTCCTCGCCGCTGCCCTCCGCTCGGCCTGGTCTCACGCGACCCCACGGGCCCTAGCTAGGCGCCCCTCACACCATGTCGCGCTCGCGCCGCGGGCGGTCCCGCTCCCTGTCCCGCTCCCTGCCCCGGTCGTCCCGCAGCTCGCCGTCCTCCAGGTCCCGCCGCGTGCGCTTCTCGTCACGCCCGTCCTGCGCCCGGTCGCTGCTGCGGTGGTCGCGCTCCCTGTCCCTGTCCCGGTCGCGGTCGCGGTCCCGGTCGTCGCGCCTGCGGTTGGAGTTGCAGTATACCATGAGCTCCAAGACCAACAGCGAGAACTGAGCGCCAGCGTTTCGGGGTCGTGGCATTGTGACTTGAGGGGCGTGTTAAGGACAACGGGACGGGCGGAACGCCAGCACCATGCTGCGGCTTTCGTTCTGCCCCTGCCTTCACGCCCAAGCCCCAAGGCGCATGCACACGTGAGCCCTGCGAATCGGCGGACACAGACACGCACCTGGGCGACGGCTCGCGGTCGCGCTTACGGTAGTCCCGCGGGGGCTCCACTGCGCGGTAGTCGCGGGGGGCCTCCCGGTAGCCCCCGGCGCCCCCACGGTCGTACCCGCCGCGGGCGTCCCGGTCGCGGTCGTACCCGCCGCGGGCCCTGCACAGCGGACACGCAGTAATCTCTCTATCGGCCTCCTGATGTGGCGCGTTCCATGCCAGGGCGCTCTGCCTTGGGACGTCACGGTGCACTCGAGCATGCACATTGGCATGTCGTGGTGAAGAGCGTCGAGCTGTTTGCGTGTCATGTTTGCGATGCTATCAATGGGCCTTTTATGAAGCCATGCGCAAGCAAGTTTCGGGGGCCATGATGCCATGATGCCCAGCACCCTACACCCAAGGCGTCTGAGGCGCGTACCCATGCCCTCCAAGTCCGTACGCATCATGGCCGCCCCCGTCCCCGCGCTCCCCGTACCTGTCGTCCACGGGCGGGGCCGCAATGGGCAGCGGTGCTCCAGGCACAGGCAGCGAGCCCGGCTTGGGCTTCTTGGGCGGCTTGGGCTCTCTCCCAGGGGCGCCAAGCCCACCACCCAGCCGACGCGGCCGCCTGCACAGGAAAACATGCCACACGTGTATGAGCCACCAGTGCCCAAGCAGCACGCGCACCTACATCTGCCGCGTACGCTAGACCATGAACACCCAGACACGCGCTGTGAACCAAAAGCGGCTCCAGTTGTACCCCCTTCGTCCTTCGGTCCCTCCTGCTGTGACCATCCTCACAAGGAAGCACATGCCCGCACCCGGCCCTCACCAGGCCTCCACCGTGCGCCCCCGCTCCACGTCCACCAGCACGCGCCGGCCCTCAATCTTGCGCCCGTCCGCCGCCTTGTACGCCTCCTTCATGTCCGCCTTGTGCTCGTACTCGATGAACGCGTAACCGCGCGGCTTGCCTGAACAGGAGAAAGAGCGAGACCGCGTGTTATAGTTCTTTCACAGTCCGCCAAGTTATGGACGACAGCCGGAGCGGTACTGTGCTGTAGTTCGCGACGCAGGCACATCCGGGTGGGGTGCGGGACTACGACCTGTGCTGACGAGCGTGCCGTACAGCCCCGATTTGATGAAAAGTGTTGGGTATCGATGGTAACGTGGGGGTTCCCACCCTGATATGTCCCAGGAGTCGCTCATGCAGTTTAGCATTGAGCAACCGCAGTGTGTTTGTTGGGAACATCGCAGGGTGCTAAATCGAGCAGTAGTGCCCTCTCACCCCTGCCACGTAAGGCCCACAGGCCATGTACGGCACCCTCGCCGAGCCCTACCGTTCTTGTCCATCACCACGCGCACGCGCTTGACGGGCCCATACTCCTCAAACTCCCGCCGCAGCTTCTTCTCCGTCACGTCAAAGCTGAGGCGAGCTACCACAATCGTCTTGTAGGGGTCGCCCTGTGGAGTGGATGACATGTTAGGCAGTAACATACCACAGCACAACTGGTAACACCTGTACTGGTTTGGCTGCGGCAACGGCCGAGCATACCCAGACGCATCCAGGGGGCCAGGTCCGGTCCCTCAGCCCCTAGGTGCAGGGGCGGGGGACCGGCCCAACCGGTGTGCCTGCCGCTTGACACCCACCTCGATCTTGGGGTCCTTGTTTGGATCATAGGTTTTGACGCGCTCCCGGAGCTCACGCTCGGTCTGAAAGGTGCAGGGGGGCGTTTACAAGTCAGCCCAGAGCGAGACAGCACCACTGCCCGCACCAGCTGTGGACGCCTTAGGACCAAGTTCGCTCACCTCCTCGGTCTTCCATTTATCTAGCCGCAGCTTCCTGCAGGCATGTCAGGGCCATCACGCAGTTAGGACAAGTGCAAGGGTCCTAGGGATCTCAGGACATCATCTGGCCCTCACTTCTCGATCTTCGTCTCGCCGTCGATGCGGGCTTGTGTTCCAAACTCGCGGTTGCGGAATAGACGAGGAGACGGGGGCCGGTCCTCTGCACGCGGCGGCTGATACTCGGGGTCACCCTCGCTGGCAAACTCCGGTACATACGCTGCTAAGCCCGTATACGGTAGCTTAATCTTTGGCTTCTTTGGGTCTTCGGGCTTAGGGAACTGAGGCTTAGCTGCAAACAGTGCCAAAAGGTTTGGTGGCAGTCCAGTCTTGTGTCCCGTCTGCACACTTTCTTTCAACGCCTTGACAGCAGCCTGGCGGCTAAAGCCACCGCCAGGCTTCTTAAAGCGGTCAAAGCGGTCCATTTCTTATTCGCACACCAACATGTCGGGCAGGCGCTTTCAGTCGCTTTGCCCCCAATAACGCCGAAGCAAAGGTTGTGACCGGATACACGTACTTCCCATATAGCGCGATGCAGGGCTTAGTACACAGGGTTTGGGGATTAGCGAATCGTGCTGATGCTGAACCCATGCAGTCGAGTACATGCAGTCGAGCCTTGTGACAAGCGCTGTGCACTTACACTGTAACTTGTATATCTGTACATCTGCATCACCATTGAACTACGTACAAGTGACCGGCTGCGCTCCCACGTCACAGCGTACCTACTCTCCTACTACTAGCTGCTCAACTTCGCCAATCAGAGTTGGCCCTGCACACCTGCACCAGGATGAGCCTTACTGCTACACGCGCCCACACGCGGCGCAGCGCGGTCAGCCGACAGGCAGCGCGCTGCTTGGCGCCCTCTGTTTCTCGGCGAGGTCTGACGGTCACGGCCAGCCTCCCTCCTGTCATGGTCAACTCCTGTACCGGCAAGGTGCGGGAGTACGTGTTGGGATGCACGTTGCTTGCTGACGGCACGTCAAGGAGTCAAGGGGCTTGCAAACTGCCAGGGCCGAAGGGCTGAGTCGATGCCACGCTGCGGTCGTGTCACACCCGTGTGCATCAACACAAAATAGCAGCAGGCCTTACACACTGCGATCTGCAGTCTTCGCGCCTCGTCCGCGCGGCGTCACCGTTTGCTACCTACCCATCTCGCTTACTGCCCCTAGATGGGACACGCCGCGGCCGAGGCGCTGGTGCACAGCGGCTTTCAGCTTGTTCCGCAAACCTTTTCGGGCTTGTCGGCCGGCGTGGCTGTTCGGAACATCGGCGTGCGCGGAGTGCCGGTCCAGCTTGTTGGGCCTGAGCGAAGGCAAGCCGTCTTGGACACACTCATGACCAAGTACCCGAACATGCTGGTGAGTAGCATGGCACAGTTGCATCTGCCAGACTTCGTTGGGGTGCACACATGAGTGCTTGGAATCTTTCCGAGCATCGCAAACTCGAACTCACCCGCCCGGATATCCTGGCGTGCCACTCTTCCCCCTTCCAGGTGGTTGACTACACCCTCGCCCATTGTGTGGAAGGTGAGTTACGATGGTCCTGCTGCGCATGCGGGGGCTCTCCTGATTGCACATGTCGCCTGGCACATCTGCGGCCGAAAGCTTCCAGGTCGCGCGCCTGACGTCTCCCTGCTGACGTTAGGCCACGTCGGCGGTCAGGGGCACGCGGGCACCACCCCCCTGCTCCCCGTCCAGCCCTTCCTCCCGTCCCGTGCGGCCCAACCCATGTCCTCTCGCACGGTGTCCCGCTCCCCCACCAATACCTGCTGCGTCCATACCCGAGCCAGCCCCTACCCACGCCTGTTCCGCCCTGCGTCCTGTGCCCCGCAGACCACGCCTCCTTCTACGCCTCCAACGGCCTCCCCTTCGTGATGGGCACCTCCGGGGGAGACCGCCGGGCGGTGCGCGACGCCGTGCAGCGGGCGGGGGGCTACGCCGTGCTGCCCTCGCCGGCCGGGGAGCAGGTGCGCGGCGGCGGCAGCGGGCGCGGCAGCAACAGCGGGGGGAGTAGCAGCAGAAACGCAGACTGGACACACACGCGCAGCACTCGTCACTCCCAGTCGCCCAGTCGCCCATGTGCACAATTGCACGTGACCCGCTGCATAAGACACGTGCGCTTCATGGCAGAGGCTTCTATGTCGCTTCCTGACTCCGTCCCGTTTCGCCTTGCCGTTCCCGCCTCCACCTCCACCCCACCTCCACCCCCAGGCCGCCTCCCTCCTGGCGCTGCTGACGTCGCTGGGCTCACCCGTGCCGCCCTACGCGGACCGGTACACGTGCACGGCCATCGGACGAGGGGGAGATGACTCGGCCGCGCTGGACCTGCTACATCCAGGGGCCGCAAAGGACATTGCCCGGGGGCTACGCCGCATGGGCATCGCCTGTGACGAGGTGCGTTGCGGTGGTCGCAAGGAGCCGTCGTTGACCGACTGTGGCTGACGGCACATTTGTTGGCCACACCGCGTTGCCATCGCGACAAGACCCATAGTCGACGCAAGGCACCGTGTTACACAAAGCGCCTGCCTGGCCTCTCTCGAGGGGCATGCCGTCCCAGCCATCTCCAGCACCTTGCGGCACACGCCCCACGCACGGCGTTTGCCGCCCTATAACCATTAGCGCTCCCACCACCTGCCCTTGGAAGCTCTCCGCCCACGTTTGCTGACATGGGCTAACACCCCGCAACACTGCCACCCCTGCGCCCACAGGCCCAGGTGCACCGCCTGCGCACCGCCCGCCATGAGCGCCTTCCCGACGGCTCCGCCCTGGAGCCGGAGCCCGGCAGCAGCCCCACGCTGCGCTCGCTGCAGGGCCGCGGCATGGCCCGCTCAGCACACATCACCACCCCGGACGGCTCATGCTCCCTCACCATCCGGCATTACGGCCTGGACCGTACCGCATTTGCGGTGGGTACGGTGGCGGCTGCTCGATTCCTCGCGGAGAAGATGGCAGAGGGCGATGAGCAGCGCGTGTATGACATGGCAGATGTGCTGAGGTGGCTGCAGGCGCAGCAGGAGCGGCAGCGGCCGGCGGCGGGGCAGGTGATGGGCAACGTGGTGTCGGCGGGGTCGGCAGTGACGGCCACCGTGCTGGCGTGAGCGGAGGGGAGGAGGGTGGAGGAGGGAGGAGATGGTTCCCGCACGCGGGTGAGTCGGCTGTAGGTAAGATTATGCCTGTACTGAGGAGTGGCGACTGTGGAATAGCGCAGCGTGCCGTAGCAGCCGCGCATCAGCGGCAGCACTTTGCTTTTGTACATTACCAAAAGTACAGTTTAATTCGATTGGAGCGGCAGCATGGTTGCAAGGCTGGTTGCACAGAGTGCTGGTTCCAATGCAGTTAAGGGTAGGATTTGCTCCTATTTGTGCTTATCCATCAGCTGATGGAGGGTGTTTGCTGCTGCCAATGCATCATACATAACGCGTGGGCGGAACTGCTCGACTGTATTAATGGGATGCCACGCACGGAGAAGACGTGTTGTACCACCAATGCAGCTGCGCAACCTGCGTTGGCTGCGCCTGCCTTGTGTACCATGGGCTACATCGAGAGGCAGAACTCTTTTGAGATATGGCTTAGTGCGGTTTCACAAGTTACTGGAATTCTCTCTTTTGCAGGCTTCAAAGTCTGCCCTGTCTCGTTGGTGGTGAGCAGTGGCTGTAAGCTTAATCACGGCTGTGATGACGAGTCACGTGTTGCTTAGGTTTAGGACTGGTCGGAGGGGTTTCTATAGCTGTTCGAGAGCTGGAGAGCAGGCATTGTCGGAGTTGAGTGTTGCGCTCGTGCGTTTGGCGACTGGGCTGAAGGCCCTCAGGAATCAATTTTGGCATAGGAGGCATACACAGGTAGTGGGCAACAGCTCACCTCACATGCCCCGTTGTTGCAGGCCTGTCGTGTGAGCAGGTTGTCATGTGGTGTTTGCGGTGCAGAAGAGCTGGCATATTGATTTGGTTGGCATTCGTGGTTGAAAATGCTCAGTGTTGTCGAAGCGATGCAGCATTTAACAGCATGTAGCAAGGCATGACGTTGCATATGCACTAAGCCATGCAATAAATGTGTGTGGTCTGGCCGTTCGTGCACCGGCGCGTCCTGCAGCGTACTGCCAGGGTGATGTAACCATACGAGAGGGGATCTTGATGACGCAGGATAACACCTCCGCGCACGCTAAAGGGTTCGGCCTTCACATGGCCATAGGGCCCCCCTGGTTCCTGCCTATGCCGCCTATGCGTGCACTGACACCTTGTATCGCCAAACGCTGCTTTCACGTCAGCATTATTGCCCTTGCACACGCGCTTTTGCTTTCGGGCCCACCAGTTGCAGACCAGGCTGGCCCATGCATGCCGTACACCGAGCAGACAGCCATGCCAATGCCACTGTCGCGCATTGAGTTTCCGCATGCTTGCACTGCGCAACTGCATAGAGACTAGAAGCTCAGCAGGCCAATCGAGTCGGCCCGCGTTGCACAGCAAGCTGGTGCAACCCCTACTGAAGACATGTTGCGCTCCTCGCCACCAGCTTCGTGCCTATGTAAGAAAGATAAAACCACTGGTCATGTGAGTAGAACATTTGCGGTTGGCAGGCCCCCTAGAAAGGCCGGGCCCAGGCTACGTGCTCCGCAGCATCGCGACCGTTTGGACGCCTTTCTGGCCCGGGCTGCCCAGCTACCGTCACAAGCCAGCTTGTCGGGGGTTGATGCAGCAGCTGCGGCGGCAAATACTGCGCCAAGCTCTGTTGCAGCAGCTGCAACGCGGGAGGTGACAGTGCCGGGGGGGCTGGTGGTCATACGGCCTATTGGCGCAGCCGACGTGGAGGCCGCGAGCGTGGTGCTCACCAGAGCCTTCGCAGGGAGCTCAGAAGCTGTGAAGCTGGAGGATGTACTGAAAGGTGGGGGCCCTGGGCATCGTTGTACTTTCGTGAAAACGGGTGCGGGCGTACGTTGGTGGGGCATGGAGACGCAGGGTGATCAGGCAGGCAGTTGCCCGCACTGCCATCCTTGCCGTCTTGGCCTGGGGCACCGGAGATCCGCCAAGCGCTGCCCACCAGGTGCTGACACCACCGTGGGATCCAGCACTGTAGTACAAAGGGTGATTCAGCGTGGCCCATCCACTACGGTACCAGCTCCGCCCACCTCCTCAGGGCCTTGGGGAAAGCGTGCACACTCTACCCCGGGGCACTTGACAACGCACCTTCCGTGCTACCCTTACAGGGCTGGGGCCATCTCCTCTCAGCTGCATACGAGCTCAAGTGTTGTACCCTTTCGCCCGACTGCTTACCCCCGCACCCCTTGCATTTCCCGCCCTCCCCACCGCCACACGCAGACATCGAGAGCTTGCAGGCAGCCCCGGACTCCACCTCGCCGCAAGGCCTGTTCCTCATCGCGCGCTTCTACCCCTCCGACCCCTCCGTGCCTCTGCCGCCGGGCCAGGACTCCCGCCTCATCGGCACGGCGACGCTGTCCCTGGCCCCCACAGCCCTGTCCATCCAACGGCTTCCGGACGCCAACCGCCCACCGGAAACAGCAGCGTACATTAGCAACATGGCGGTTGATTCCAAGTTCCGGCGACAGGGGGTGGCACGAGCGTTGCTGGCGGCGTGCGAGGGGGCGGCGGTGGCGGCGGGGCGGCGAGAGGTGTGGCTGCACGTGCGGGAGGCGGACATTCCCGCGCGGGCGCTGTACGTTGGTGCCGGCTATCAGCAGGTGGCAAAGGACTCGTGGATGGACACCATGAAGCATAAAATGCGGCCCAGGCTGCTGATGCGGCGGAGCTGCTGAGGTTCGAGTGAGACAGCGGGTTGTGGGGATATAATCTGCAGTGTGGTGTTGTGAAAGTAGTGGAAGTGAGAGATGGTTAGCGTGAGTGGTATCGTGGTCAGATGCAGCCCATGTGGGTTTGCGGCCAGCGGTTTGCAGCCCCATGTGCATGGAGGCAAGGTGTAAGGTGCGCATGGGTCGGCTCAGCAGTGTGCAGCATGTGGGCTGCAGCACGCTCTGGTAGTTTGTCCGCCATCAAGGGTGCCGCGCCATCAAGGGTGCGGAAGCCAAGACCCAGGAGGCGATCCTGGACTTGTATTACAGAGACAGCCTGTGGAAGAAAGCCCTGGGGCCCGACTTGGTGGCAGCCTTGGAGCAGCTGCTGCGGGCGCGTGGGCAGGCAGGAGGCGATGGTGGCGGCCAGGGTGCAGGTGCGGCTGGCGTCAGCAGCAGCAGCGGCGGCCTGGCGCTGGCAAGCATCATGGTGGGCCCGGGTGCGGCTGGCGTCAGCAGCAGCAGCGGCGGCGGCAAGGCGGACGGCGGCGGCACGTCCGCTGCCGCGCCCGGCGCGCCGAGGGACGCGGTTGGCGTGAAGAGGGCGGGCGGCCACGAGGAAAGGCCACACAAACGCCTGGCGCTGGCAAGCATCATGGTGGGCCCGGGTGCGGCTGGCGTCAGCAGCAGCAGCGGCGGCGGCAAGGCGGACGGCGGCGGCACGTCCGCTGCCGCGCCCGGCGCGGCGATGGGGTGTGTCAGCGGCGTGCTGCCGGCGGGGCGCGTGTGTGTTTAGCCAGCCCCTGGCGGGCCTGGCTGCCGTGTAATTCTGCGTGTCTTGTTATGCAGTGTGGACCGCCTCTACGGCCAACGTGGCCCAGAATTACCCAATACCAAACCGGTGTGCCAGCGGGCAGCGGAACCTGGACGGCGAGGGGGCCATGCACCGTGCGCCGTCGGCTGGCAAGGGCAGTGGGGGTGGATCGTTGCATGGCTTGGGCGCCAGGACAGAGGATGCACGTGCGGTTGTGAAGAGAGCTGTGCACGCCGTGCAAGCGGGAAGGTAGAGACGGATATTTGTTGCAGGCGATTTCGGAGCTGGTTGACTAAGCCTCAACGATGAGTCATTGAAGTCGCAACCTGAGGTCCTGAGCGGCTAGCGGTCGATTGCAACGCTAACATGGAGCTAAGCGCCTTTCCTGATGAACGCATTGGGTACATTGAGCACAGCAGTAACATGCGTCACCTGGAAGCCGCGTCATCAGATTCTGTCGTATAATCATAAGGCACGCGCTGGGAGCCGGTGAATCCCAGCATTTCGCTAGTATCATGCTACAATATACGGTACTTTTCTAAGTGCACATCACAGAGCCTAAAAAGCGCTAAAGTGGCCCCAAAAGAGCGTTGACACAGAGCCCAGCCGAGAGTCCTGGAGGACCTCCTTGCCTAAGAAGAGTCTTTGGAGCACTGTTAGCATACGCGGCTGTCGCCGCTGCCAAAGACAGCCTCGGCCGTGCGGCGGGGCACCGGGGCTTTCTCCGATGCTAGAGGAGGCTCAAGTTCCTACTTACAATGCGGGAGTCAACACAGAAGATTCATACGACGCAGAGCTGTCTCGGCGCTTGGCGTCCAAGGCGTTGCCTGCGGAAGTCCGGCCAGGTAAAGATACGATGCGTGTGGCCCAGGCGCAAGCGTGGGTAAGCCGTTATCACTTGCCATCCTTTAATGTTACAGCTGACACGATGCTGTTCATGCGTGGGTCAGCTGGTTTTGGGCAGCGACACGGCGCAACTGACCTTCGGGTCTTGCTGTTTTACGACCAGTTCACTGCGTAGCGCATACTTCTGTGTGTTCCGCACTTTGCGTTGGGAAAGACACCGCCTTGTCACTCCTGTGACTCCTGTACCTAGAGGTAAGGGGCTGAGGACGGTGGCGTGCACGCCCCTGCTGCGGCGCCACAGCAGCCTAACTGCATCGCCCCTCCCTGACCCTTATTGCCGGCCCCGCAGACGGATCCCACTCTGGCAGCCGTAAACGGCTTCTAGCTTACCGCATGGCAAGTGCAGCCGCAACAGCTGGCGGTGTTGGCGCTGCGGTCGTCAGCCACGGCGTCGTCAGCACAGCCGCTGCGGCAGGGGCGTGCACACTAACAGGGGTGCCTGGCTCGTGCAGCCAGGCCTGCTGCACAGCTGCTATGGCGCACAACCCGCACCCGGCCCACCTGCAACAGCCATGGCAGCAACACCCATCCTCCGTTCAAGGCCAGCTGGCCGCATCGCCCCCCAATGGGTACACCCAGCCACGCAGCCGGCTGCGCACTAACGCCATGGGCTCAGCCTCGACTTCATCCCTCCAATCCATTGAGGCCGAGTTCAAACGGCTGCACGAGCAAAAGCAGCTTCAGCAGCAGCAGCAGCAGCAGCCTGCGCAGTTGGGGAAAATGGGGCGTCACAGCACGTTTGGCAGCCCGCATGAGGGGCTCGGGCCCCAGGTCCTCGCACATGCCGACCCACATGCCAACAATGACTCCGGCGGCAACGGCGGCTGGGGCATGAGCCCGGCCCACCTTCAGGCCCGGGCGCTGCCCACCCTGCTGCAGCAGCGCCAGCAGCAGCAGCGCCAGCAACAGGAAAACCAGGTGGTGCCCGAGCTGCAGCTAGCCCACGGACCGCAGCATTACCAGCACAGCTGCGGCAGCAACGACGCCCGCGGCCGCGACCACAGCCACGCGACCACCAGCGGCGCTGCCGATGCCGGTGCCGCTGCCGACGGCGCCAGTGTTGCCCTGCCGGGTGACGCCATGTCCGCATGGCTGGGCGGCCACCCCTACACCACCGCGGGCCTGCCCTCGCCCATGCTGTTGCGCAAGGGCTCCGCAGCGGCCGCAGACCTGGCGGCGGCCGGCATCGCCGTACCGCTGTCGTACCGCCAGCGTGTCGTACTGGCCGCACAGACCCGAGGGTCGGCGGCAGTGCCGGGCGAAGCCGCGTCGCTGGCTGCTGGTCCCGCTGGTGCCAAAGCAGCGGCGGCGTCCGTCTCGGCGGCGCAGGCGGCTTACAGCGCGCTGATATCGGGCCCGGGCTTCAGCTACGCGGCGGCGGAGGCCCAGGACGGCATGCCGAGTGGGTCTTACGGCATCAGCATCAGCCTGGGCGGCGGCGGCAGCAGCAGCGACGACGAGGACGACGATGGACGCGGAGGGGACGACGATGACTTGCACCTGCGGGATGAAGACTTCCTCCTCAGCGGTTATGGCCACAGTGACGAAGGGCATGACGAGGATGTGGGACAAGGGGTGAAGGGGAAGCGATCCGGTGGAAGAGGGCCGCAGCAGCAGCAGGTCCGCCCGCCGCCCCTGCTGCCGCTCAAGGTGCGGCCGGCGGCGCTCGGCCGGACGGTTGACCCGGAGCCGAGCTGCGGCAGCAGCAGCGGCAGCAGCGGCCACAAGCCCGCCGCATTGACCTTTGCCCTGCCGGGCGAGGACAGCTCTGACCCAAACAAGGGCTGCGCCTCCCCCGCGGTGCTGGAGTGCAAGGGAGAGACATCCCTAGGAGGTGTGAGGCCCGTGGCTGTGCGCCCGCTTGCCGCCGCCGCCGCTGCAGCTGCAGCTTCTGTCTTTTGTGGTGCGGTAGGGGGCTCCCACGTTGGCGGCGCTGCCGCCGCCCCGTGGCGCCGCACGGCTGCAGGCCCGGACCCAGCCACCTCGGCGGCGGGGGCTGCGGCGGCGGCCACGCTTTGCGAGCCCGTCCCTATGTCTGACGTGGAGCCGCCGTCGGCAGGTGTGCAGCGCATGTGCAGCGAGGCCTCAGAGACGGAGGCGGAGGCGGAGGCGCCAGCGGGCATGGAGCTGGGCAGCAGCAGTGGCAGCGGAAGCGAGGGGGAGAATGGAGGCGTGGGTTGCTTATCGGGCAGTGCAGCCAGGGGGCAGGAGGGCGGTGGCGTTGGTGGCGTCCGGGGCGAGGAGGAGTGGGCGGAGGCCCGGGAGGATTGGGTTCACGACGGTGGCGAAGCAGAGCACGAGGAGCAGGAGGACGGGATTAGCTCTGAAGACGGGTGTGGAGATGCGGACGATGAGGGCGAAGGCAGCGGGGAGCCGCCGGACCGCAGCATGAGTGGCGGCAGCCAGCTGTCGACGTCGGTGGGCAGCGGCGGCGCTGCGACGGCGGCGCCCGCGGCCGTGGCAGGTGGCGCGGCTGGCGGCGCCCGGGCGGAACAGGAGCTGCCCTTTGGGCAACTGCCGCCGCGCGGGGCAGGGGACGCCTCCACTGCAGCGGCGCAGGTGCAGCCTGGGTGCGAGGCTCTCCAGGGCCTTGCTGCGCTAATGCAGCCCTGGTTGGCGCAGCCGCAGTGGCAGCTGCAGCCGCCGCTAGCTCCGCTGGTTGCGGCAGCTCCTCAGCTGCACCTAACGGCGGTCCCTGCGCCGCTGGCAGTGCAACAGCTGCTGGGCGTGCCCCCTGCACCGCTGCCGCTCCCGCTTGCACTCGGGCTGGCAGCAGCGGCGGGCGGGGCAGTGGGCCCGCCCATGCCTCTTCTCGGGCCTGCGGTGCTCCAGGCTGCACCTGCGTCTGTGGCTCCGCCCTTGGTCATGGCTGCGCTGCACAACTGGCTGCCATTGCAGCAGGCGCAGCAGCACCAACAACAGCTCCAACCACAGACGGCGGCGGCGGTGGCGGATGGCTCGTCGGGCACAGGAACGGCCGACGGCACGGGCGTGCGGACGGCTGGGGCCGGCATTTCCTCGGCGTGGCTGGCCCCAGACGCGCAGCAGCCCTCTGCCTCTCAGCAGAAGCACATGTGCATCGCTGCAGCAGCAGCAGCAGCAGCAGACGCCCAGGCGCCTGGGGTCAACACAGCGCACCTATTCGGGGCTCAACTAGCGCACACGCAGCACACGCAGGAGAGGCAGCAGCAGCAACGGGTTGACCCCGCGGCCACGGCAGCTGCGCTTGCGTCCCACCCCGTGCTGCTGCAGGCACACTACCTAGCAGCCGCAGCCCGCGCCCCAAATGCCATCCCACCCTACCATGGGCCCGCACCGCTACCCGCCCCTGCCTACGAATGGACCAATGGACAAGGGCAGGCGGCCGGCCCGCAGCCGCCACTGCCGCTGCCGCTGGCCCAGGTGCAGGCGGCCACCGCCGCTGCGGCCGCCGCCGCGAGCGCTGCAGCTCGGCCTCAGGCTTCCCGCCTGCTGCCCCCTGAGACCTACATCGGGCTCGTCATGGAGATCATCAACAGCGTGCAGGCCCTGCCGTCGCAGCAGGCCGCGTGGCAGCAGCAGCAACAGCAGCAGCAACGGCAGATGCAGCAGCGGGAGATGCAGCTGATGCCGCATCAGGCGGGGCAGTGGCAGGTGCAGGGGCACGGCGGCCAGGGCGGGGCTGGGTTTGGCGCAGGGGGGCTGTACCTGCAGCAGCAGTGAGCGGCATGCCGTACAGCTGGCTGCAGCACGCGCGGTGGTCCGTACAGCGCTGGGAGGGACATGGGGCATACCGCTGGGCATGCCTTCTGGCGTGGGCTAGGGCGTGGATGGGGCAGCAGGTAGCATGCAAAAGTCGGTGCGGCGGCATGGCGCTTGTGGAAATGAGTCTGCAGTTTGCCAACCTCCTCGCATCACTGACGTACATCGCTGGAACTATGGGGTGGTTACAAGAGACATTGTCCAATTTCGAATGCTCGTAGGTGTGTTGCCGGGCGGGTCTGTGTGATGGCGCTGTGCGGGTTGAATACGCTGTGCGGGACTGGTTGGTGCTGCCGTATGTGGCGACTCTTGCGCTGCCTTCACTTGTGTGGAGCACTGAGCAGGATATGATTGCTAGCATGCACTGGAGCGGCAGAAAATAACTCAATACGTATGAGGCGTCTTGGGATGCACTCCGTTGCGCTGTATGCTACACACGGTTATGCACTCATATGGGACACTGGGATGAAGGGCTGCATGATGGCGTTGACTGGCAAATGGGCGAGACACGAGTGAGAGCGGGAGATGCCGGCCATTCAGCATCGTCGCAAAAACGGCATATGTCCGCATATGCCTGAGGCGTTTGACCCAGATGACAATGTCGGATGAATTGTTGAATCAGTTACGTCAATAATTGGGGAGTACGCACGTGCCTCGCGTCGGCGCTGGGTATAACTGTTCATGCTGCACGAGCCCTGTCCGTTTGGAACAGTAGGGTGCCATGTCTGGGTACCAATTGGTACTTGCGATGTAAGGCTGTCCTCCCCAATTATAGGGGTTTGAGGGAACGGCTTGGAGGGGTTTTGTTAAGGTGCCATAATTTGGAGCCCGCTGTGGCGGACCGTTCTGTTGAAGTGTGTCGTAGTACGTCTAGCTGGCAGGCCTTTTGCCGCTGCGTTGAAGTCATTCGCAGCACAGCGGCGATGGGCTGCTGCGCCTTGTGTGGGGTCTAGGCTCGGTCATGGACGTGTTTGACAAGAAAGACAACCAAATAAACGCAAGATGTTGCCGCGGCACCGCGAACGGAGCCCTGTGCTGTGGTACGGTACGGTATACCTGTAGTACCCCTACTTGGCTTGTATGGATGGACGCAGGGAGTTAGCATGGAACACCTGGTGTCAACAGTGTATGTGGCCTTGTAGTGTCTGACATGGAGCGTCTTGTTGAAGACTTTTGCCTGCCAATAAAGTTCTGCAAGTTTATGCAAGACACATGCTGGTCAATTGGGTGGAATCTTGGGGTGTTGTGGGGCTGTGCAGCAGCTACTTTTGTTCCTTTTCCTGTATGCCTTTTCTTGTATGTCTCGTTAGAGGGCGTGACGGACACCCGCCCGCCCGTGGTTCTGGTTGGATGGCCAGGGGCGTTGCAGCCTGCTGGTCCCACCCGCACCGCTTGCGGTTTGGCGAGGCGGGAGGTGTAGCGCTCTGTTGTGCGCCGGTATGGGGCGCAAGATGTCGAAGGGGGCCACGTTGCAGGCGTGTGCAGTGCACAGCAAAGGAGTTGTCTTGGCAGCACTTGCACTGAAGCGATGCGTGCAGTGGAACGGTGGGTGCTATGAGCGCAGTGTGACGGCTGGCGGAGAGGCAGAGGAGTTGGCGAGTGGGGCAGGCGATGGACAGACGATGGTCGCAGACCTGTGTGGACCGTGCGGCATGAGTGGTGTGGAAAGTGCAGGCAGGTGCAGGTACCTGTCGCTGATTGCTTTTGGCACGAGCGTGAGGCTGCAAGAAGCCCGCTGTTGAGGGAGGGTTGGCTGAGGGTGCGAGGCGCAGCAGGGAAGCATGCTAGGGGCTTAATGCTGAGCGCGGGCGAGGAGAGCGTTGCGTGGGTATGTGTTATAGCAGATGAGAGTTGTTGGCGCTGGGGCAAGGCGCTCGTGCCTGCGGTACTATCTTCCCAGGTGGTCAACGGCAAGGCGTGTTGGCGTTGGAACATCAAACAATCTAAATGTGGTCGCGCACCTCTGCAAATGCAACGATGGCAGAGTCTGTGCGAGTTGCGGTGTTGTAGGCTCTAGGTCGGAATGGGCTTTGGCTTATGGGTAATTGGTCCTTGCGCAACTGGCACGGATTGTTCTGTTCCGTTTCTAGGCCCTGTCGTACAGCCGTACAGTCTGCTGTCCTGCAGTAAGCACCGGTAGTGTGTAGAGATGGCCATCCATTGTGGAGTCTCATGACTGTCCTAATCGCACTCATGGCTGGCCATGCCGGTAGCGTCGAGCTGTGCAGCCGTGCCTGTGCCATGAGCAGCGTGTACGACTGCAGTGTAACACACGGCCTCGGCTGCAGAGTCACCAGCGTTTGGCGGGCGTCCGGCTGCCTGTGGAAGTGCCAAACTTGAGCCTACTGCATGCAGCGTGATGGTTGTCCGTGAGCATGGAAATGGGCACCAGCCACTCAGCATGCTGGACTCTGGAAGCCCGTACCGTGGCGGTCAGATCAAGAGCACCCTGGTCGGAGCTCCTTTCACTGTGCAGCCTGGTGCAGCCCAGACGGAGCGCCACGCTGTTGTCACCCCATGCATTGTAAGCGGCTCCTACGGGCTATGGTGTCTGGCGTCCCAGCAAGATTACATTCACGAATGTTGGATCCAGATTGCCTTTTTACAGCTCACCGCTCTGCAGGCAGCAGTCCGTCAGTGGCACCAGCACGACTGCACGCAACAGGCTTGGTCCAAGGCAGTTGCGCCAGGTTGCACCGGGCTGCACATAACCAGACAACGCACAGTAGCACTGGCCAGAGCCCTCGCATATGCGGTGCTTTTGGTGACGCTGGAATGACCTACAGCAGACACCAGGGCAACCCTGGCAGGCACGGGACATAAGCCACCTGCCGCAAGGCGTGCGTTGCCACCGTGCCGGCTTCCCAGGTAGCCGCTGTACTCCTGCCTTACATGAACTGCACAGGCCAAAACACTCTGTTCGTCTCGTTGGCCCAGCGGGGGTCAAACACCACACCTCCAACCCAAAACATGCCACATCCAGCAGGCTCCTCAACCGCACACCAGCCTTTCACTCCTTGCCATTGGCCATAACACACTCGACTGTTTATACCTCGGTCTGCTGTATCTGTATTACGCCCAACACGGAAGCCCTGGCTCCATGGAGCTGCCCATGGAGCTGCCCTGGGCACCAGCGCGTTACGCCAGCCGGGGCAGCTGCGGGTGTGTTGCCGCCCCCAGTTGCTGCAGCGTGTAGGCGGCGTTGGCGTGGGATACCTTCCGCACGATGCGGCCGCCCGCCAGCGTGAGCGTGGTTACGCCCTTGACCAGCAGCCGCCTGCCGCTGGTGGCCACACCCAGCAGCGCGGCAGGGGCGGTGTGGGTGCCCTGGGGGTGTGGGTTCGCGAGCGAGGGCATGGAGACACAAGGAGGGCGGCGCGTGTGCATGTGGATAACCATGCCGTGCAACTTGCAGTGTTACGACCGCTGCGTGAGCATATGGTCACAGGCCAGCTGGCGATGGCACGGAGACTACAGGGCATGCTAGCACGGCCCTCAAACCCCTTCACCATACAAGTCCATCAGCCCACTATGGTCTCTCTCACAGCCCGCCATCGTTGTTACACAGGACGTGCCCTTACCACCCTCAGCGCCCCTACTGTCCCCTTTGCGTTTCCCCTCTGGCTATCCTCGCTCCCCCCGCCCCTCACTCAAACAATGTGAACGTCTCCGCCCGTGCCCCCGCCCCCGCCAACATCGCCAGAGCCCCAGCCCCACTCCGTCGCCCCTGCCTACTTCCTGTCTGCCTCACTGCCTCACTGCCTCACCCGGATGACCCATCGGAAGGTGACGCGGTCGGTGCCCACCGCCGCGAACAGCTCGTGCCCGATGGCCAGGTCGGGCAGCGCCAACCGCCAACCGCTCATCATGGCCACCATGCCCTCGCGCCCCACGCGGCCCTGGGCACGTGGGGACACGGAGACGTGGGTACGGGGAGAGCTCCACGTGTTACGGCATGGCAACGGTTAGACACGCAATCTGCGACGGTAACACACCTCAAACGCCAGGCTGGCTACAGGCACCCTACTGCATCTGCATGAGGAGTACGTAGGGTTGGACGGAGCTTTATGTTTAGATTCTAAGTTAGAATTTTTCTATTGAGAAACTAAGTAGGATGCCAGACCCCCCCACTAGAAGCTATTAGGAGGGTTCTACAAGCCTTCTAGCGCACGTGGCAGGCCTGCTTCGGTTCTGGAGCTAAACTTGCTGCAAAACTCGTCGGTGCTTACAGCATTCAGCGTAACTACAGCATTTGAATACCACAGCAAGTAGGCCATTAGCGTTGAGCCCCGACAGTGCCGCCAGGTGGCCCTCATCGCTTGACGCGAGACGGCATTGCGGCCTCTAACGCTTGCAGTGAGCGTCCATAATGGTATATAATAGCAGCAGCATACATCGGGTGGTGCTGTTGCTGCAAAACTGCGCGGTGCAGCCCCAACATGTTACTGTCTGGTCCCATGGCCGTGCGGACGGCCGTGCGCCGACACCTATCGCCTATCACAGGCCAGCCTATGCCCTTCTTATAATCCGCATGTAATATGTTAGGGTCGCAGTGATGTGGGTGGTCACAGCTGACGTCGTTTCCAGGCACCATGCCGCCGACCATGGCAACAGGCCGGTTGAGCAGCTTTGGGCTCAGATCCGGCTTTCGTGCATGCATATACATGCCAGAAGTACTACAAAGTGAACTGGCAGTGTGTGCGCCAGGATTCCATGCTCCCGAACCATGGGACAAGGTGCTGGAGTGCGGGTTTGGCCGTGAGCACTTCCCTGCTCCGTGCCCTGATACATTATAGGTTTTGAACTCCCTTGAGAGAACCTGTATGCAAAGTTGCAGGCCCAGTACCCTTGTTTAAGACCGAGTTTGCCCCCCCAGCCTATTGAGAATTCTAAGTCATAATTAGATTCTAATTAGAACCTAGTTAGAAGGGAAGGCCGTTCTCAACATTTTGCCAACCCTAGGAGTACGACGTGTCTGGAGCGGCTAACACACCGTGCCGAAGCACTGCAACTACGGCACGCTTGTTCAACACGGGCAGGTGGTGGCAGCAGCAGCCAATGACACTGCATGGCACGTTGATGCAGCATCAGGCCGTACCAGCACCAAGAGCAAATGGGGGAGCGTGTAGAGAGATAACGCAGCATGATCAAGGCAAGATCACGAACGCAAGAAGGCACGTATTGGTGGGGGACGTTTGCTGAGCTGCACTCGAAACGAAAGGAGTGTCTTTGTGGGGGAGTGTGTGTTAACTTACCCCGAGGTCCAGCAGTCCGTCGTACTTGTAGTCTGGGTGCACGATGTGGTCCAGCACGCGGAAGTGGCCTACGCAGGGAGGTAGGGGGCGTGGGGCCGTTAGAGGGTGTGGGGACCCACATGGACAGGTGAGCAGAGCTGCGGCGATGGGGAGCGGGAGGCGTGCGGTCCTGCGGGTCCCCAACGGGGTTGGAGGCGTTGAGGACGGCGCGAGAGTGCGACTCCGCGCCCACGAAACACAGCACAGCATCAGTCCCACGCCATTGTCAGCCGGCGCCACTACTGACTGTGCAATGCGCCCTTGGCGGGCCGTCCAGCTCCCTACGGTACGCTACACTCAAGCTTCCCGTCCGCCTGCCTCTCACCGACACCCGCCCCGTTCTTCGCCACCTCCTGCACCCCACCCACCCGTGTTATAGGTGTGGAAGTACATCTCCACCACCCGCCGGTTGGCAGCCTGCGCCTCCGCCAGGCTGCCGCCGCCAGCCGCCAGCCGCTCCGCCGCCGCGGCGGACTCCGCCACCGCCGCCTCCGCCGCCGCCACGGCCTCGTCCTCCGTCGCGTACGCCGCCCGCGCCGCCGCCGCCGTCTCCGTCGCGCCGTCAACCGCCGTCAGCGCCGCCTCCGCCGCCGCCACGTCATCTGCAGTCGCTGCAGCGTCACCTGCTCCCTCTGCGGCTGCCTCGCCGGAAGGTTGCGCAGACCCCTCCTTCCACCCCAGCTGGCGGAACAGGAAGATGGGATCCCATGACCACCACACCTCCACGCCCAGGATCTCGCTGGCCTGGTCGGCCTTGCCGTCACCGTTGGCGGCTTCAGCAGCTGTTGCATCAGCTCCCTGCTCCTGCTGCTGCTGCTGCTGCTGCTGCTGCTCTTGCTGCCGCCTCGGCTGCGTGCGGACCACAAAGCTCCCCTCAAAGGAGGCTGTGTTGCCGGAGGGCGACAGGGACGGGCCCAGTGCGCCCTTATGGGTACCTGATGCGAGGATTCCAGCAGCGGCACGGTGCGGCGCTTGGTGGGTGGCCGTGCCGCTTGTATACGGAACGATCAGGATAGAGGATCCCAAAGTATTGCGCCTAACTACGAAGCACGCCAGGCGTAGTGCAAGAGGAAACGGAGAGCTTCCAGGCAGCTGCTTCCTAAGCTGCTCGCCAGTAGCCCTTCCACGTGCCACTGTTACCCCCACAGATGGTGGTGGCTTGACTCACCCTCGGCGCGCCAGTACCCCAGGACCAGGCCCTGCTCCCCGGCAGTCACGCGCTCGGGGTCCACGTCCAGGCGCAGGTCGGGGAACGAGCCCAGCAGCAGGGAGCGAAGCTCCTGCGCGGGGATGGGGTAACCATGACGCTTGGGTTGGGGTCTATGTAGCCATTCGGTGCCTTTGTGCGGTGCGGCCTGCCCGGTAACATGGTGTCGGCACAGGGCGCTGTGGTGTGACGTGTGACCCGGGGCGTGGCCTGTGGGCGCCCATTCGGGCGCGCTGGGCCATGGAAGGAAAGCTGCCGGGGATAGGCAGCACTACACGTTTGGTGTGTGTGTGGGGGGGGGGAGTCGGATCGCGCAACAGTATGCGGGCATGGGATAACAACGCAGCGGTACGTGGGTACGGCATGGACGACGGAGGGTGTTGCTGTGGACGATGGGTTCCGTCCCAGCCGTGGTTTGTTGGCCCTCACCCTGAGCTGCTTGGTCCCCGTGAGGCACGTGGCGTGGGGAGGCAGCAGCGAGTCGTGCCACACCACCTGCAGGGAGCGGCGCGTGATGGTGTGGCTCAGATACTTAGTGCCCACATGTGGTAAGTGCCAGTCAGTTAACCGGGGCAACCGACAAGGGTGGGATTCAGCTGGCTACGGTCAGTGCGGCAATGCCACTTGGGTCTCTTGCTGGCCAGCGTTCGGTCGTGCTGACAAGTTAAGACGCACAGGCCGTAGTAGGGCGTGGTCGACCCACCGCGTCCGACAGCAGGGCCTCCAGGGCATACTCTTGTGATTCATTGTTGGAATAGGAGAAGTAGTTCTGAAGCGCGGTGGCAAACTGGGCGCCATAGTGTGCAAGCGGGTCTGTGGATGGCAGGAGACCGAGCGTCAAAGCACCGCTACTACAGATCTGGTTGGACACTATATCACATCGCGGCGCAACATTTAAGCAAGATTTGCTGTTCTTGCCTCCAGCGTTGACGCGCGCACGCTTGGCGCTGGGCACCTCGAGCTCTTCGCGGCGGTCGTCACCCATTTCTGATTAAATAAATCAGACGGTACACCTGATAAAGATGCACAGCACTATTTACCAATCGTGCTTAATTGTTGAGGCCGAGAGCATATCGAGAGCATGCACTTTCGCAACGCGTCCGAATGCCACACATGCACTCTGAGTACAGCGACATTACTAACGTGATGGACTGAGAAGTCAACGCCAAAAGCGCTTCACAAGCGGTATAAATAACGGTTGAAACTATTGGTATGCTGCATCCCATCAACCAACTCATATCCACTTCTCTCTCACTCAACTGACCTCACCTGGCCTGTACATCATATCCCCAACACCCACAGTGTTGCAATGCCATGCACAGTACCCGCAAGCTCACGCCACTCCCGCGCCGCCCAGCACTTTCATAGCCACAATTCAAGCCCCATCACCTAAACCACCTGAAACCCGTTCAAGCCCACCCCCAATCCTTTCAACCTCCACCCCAATCCTTCCCACTCTCAACCACCCACAACAACCCATCCCACGCAAGCCACACCCGTCCCCACGCTCCCTCACGACGGCTGCACTGCCGCCCCCGCCCCCGCCCCTCCCGCGCCCCGCACCAGCCGCTCAAACACGGCCTGCACCACAAGCGGCGCGCTGCCCGCTGCCCCCACCAGCGGCCCCAACACAGCCGCCAGCAGCCTCCCCGCCTGCGCCGCCACCTCCTGCCCCGCACCCGCCACCGCTGCCGCCGCCGCCGCCGCCACCCCACTTCCCCCATCCGCACCCCCCTGCCCCCACGCTCCCCCGCCCACGCCCTCCTGCCGCACACCCGCGCCCTCCCCTGCCCCACCGACGCTACCAGCCCCCCTGCCCCTCAGCTCGGCCAGCTCCTGCCCTAGCCGCAGCTGGTGCACCAGCGTGAAGGTGAGCACCGCAAACACCAGCAGCGCGCGCAGCTGCTTCCACACGGGCAGGCTGTGTCTTAGCTGCTGCTGCTGCTGCTGTTGCCCCTGCCCGGTGCCGGCGGGCGCGCCGAGGCCGCTGCCGGCGATGGATGACGCAGGTGAGGCGGCCAGCGTGGCGAAGGGCGTGCTGAGGCTTAGGCGGCCGGCGCTGCGGGCGGCTGCGTGGGCAGGCGGGAAGGGGTTGCATCGTTAGGAAGGGAGGAAGCAAGCGCACTAGGCGAGCGTGCGCATGGATAGGTGGTTGCACGTGCAGGTGCATCGTATATGCAACACTTCTGAAGCTTACACTCATTACACGTAACGCGCATGACGGCAAGTGCAGCCTGCAGGCCACAAGGCGACACCGGATATTGCGAAGACTAACAAGGCAGAGCTGCGCGTCAGTCCTTACTTGCGGGCGCGGCGCCCCGCTCCGCCGCAGCGGCCCCGCGGCCCACACGCGCCAGCGGCAGCGGCGCCGGCAGGGGCGCCCCCGCGGCCTGCCGCGCTGCCGTGACCGCCCGCTCCACTGCCGCGAAGTAGGCCCTGTAGAAGGCGGTGGTGTCGCCGAAGGTGGTGGCGCTGATGATGCCCCCCATGCCTCGGGCGCTGCGCAGGAACTGGACCTGGGGGCGCAGGGGGCGGAGGAGGGGGGATGGAGCGTTGGGGTTGGGGGGATGTTCATCGCAGCGAGCCAAGCGGTCCCCACAGCCGTCACCGACACCAGGGCTAACCGTTCCGTTGCGTGCAGCTTTGCCTATGGCAACGCACAGGCGCACGCGTCCCTCACCAGCAGTCACACTCCTTTCCGCCCGCCACAACCCTACCCTCCACCACCATCACCACCACCACCGACGCCGCCCTACCCGCAGGTGCACCCCCAGCTGCGTGGTGCCCTCCGCCGGGCCCGGCTCCGCCCTCCACACCGTGTTGACGGTGAAGCACTCCCTGGGGATGGGGGCAGCGTGGGAAGGGACCAGGTACCCGGCACTCGTGAGTCCGCGAGGCAACGACGCCGGCCGGTGAGCGTCAGGAACCACGGTGCGCTGCTGGCTCAGCCGACGGGCACCTGGGTAGCTGGAAAGCGCTGGACCGCACTTACGCCTCTGCTAAAAAGCGGAAGACATCCCAACCGCCCGCCCTTCGCTTGCCAGTCATGTGCCGTGCTACCAACCCATGTGCTTCCCCGTTCCGACGCTGTGCAATGCGACCGCAGATGGTCCCCGCGCATGAGTGCCACTGGCTGAGCCAGCAACCCGTGTGGGTCAGCCTCCCCAGGCCCTGTAGGTTGCTCCATACCATTCGCCAGCACCCCCATGCAAGTTGAGGGGTTCAGCACAGCAGTGCACCCATCTGGTACCTGTTGCTCCTCTCATTCCACCCTCTACCCCCGCGCCTTGCCCCAACATGGACAGTCGATAGCTCTCTGCTTACGCCCAACCCCATTCCACCCTGCCCCACCCACTTGAAGGGTATGTCCAGCATGTTCATGGCTGTTGCGAACATCAGCACACCGCCGCGGTAGACGCAGTACTGCTGCCGCTGCACACACCTGCGGGGGTAGGGTGCGGGTGGGTGGGGTGGAGGACACACCTTGTGGCACAAGGGAGTGGGCGCTGACTCAGGCAGTGTGATGAAGTGCGCGTCATTGCAGGATGGGTGAGGTGTACCCGCTGAGCGGCCAAACGGACGGGCGGGGCAGCCTCCTTCGGGCACGAGCGTGCGGGACGTTCGCCCTGGTGTCTGGCAATGGTGTGTTAGCAACACTATCAAACATGGCGGACAGTACGCTGAGTAGCCCCGTCGTTGCTTAGCCCTGTCCCCCTGCCGAGGCTGGCGCCATGCCTACAGCATGTCCCGTCCGTGAAACCGGCCGCGCCATTTCCCCCAGTGTGCGGCTTGAAGCGATGCCCCCCGTGTGGCACATTGCAAGGGCTTACCGCGTGTCCCTAGGCTGCGGCGGCTTGCGTGGGTTGACGAACGTGAGCAGCCGCGTGAATCCGCCGGAGCCGGGCTGGCCGACCTGGGGAGCGAGGCGAAACGAAGCACGGTGGTGGTAATAAGTAGGGGGAGCATTGTGGATTCAGGGAGAGGCTCGTGAGGACGGCACCGCGGCAGGCAGGGCCGAGCCCGATCGCCCCGACACGCCCCCCTTGGCCCGGAAAGCACCTTGCAATACTGACAGTACTCCAGCACCCTGTCCAGCCTGGCGCGCAAAGCCGCTGCCGACCCCATCTCCCATTCGCCCCCAACCCAAACTCCAATCCTGCCCAGTCCCGGCCCCTTCCCCAGCCCAACCCCTGCCCCAGCTCCAGCTCCAGCCCTCACTTGCTGCTGCCCCCGCCCCCAACCCCCACCCCACCCACCACGTACTCGAACACGCTGCTGGACCCAAGCAGGCTGCCGTCCTCCGCAGCCGTGCCCGGGCCCCCGACAGCAGCAGCTGCTGCCCCCGCACCCGCCCCTGCCCCTGCTGCCGCCGCTCTCTTCCACCCAGTGACCACCATGTCGTGATGCCGGCCCAGCTCTCTGAGGCCACGGCACAGGGGTAGAGCAGTTCAGCATGGATAACTTCCATGGCAACAGTGTGAGCCTTTATGCTAGGGCATTGTGTTTGGGTCCGTGCTCCATGTAGGATGCCACACGGATGCTTCCGCCTCAGGCTGCCCTAAATGCCCTTCACGGCGTCGCCATAACCCAAGTGCATGCTAACTCGCCATGCACTTACACATCTCAAAAGCCTTGATAAGGTAATTATTGGCAGGTAACTCCTACTAAATTATTTGTAAATGCATGCAGTACCTGTGCTGCTGCAGGAAGAGGTCTGCGCCCTGGGCTGATATGAGGATGCTGTAGAGCTCCTGGGGAGTGCACGACAGCGTGGTGCTCACGATGGCCTTGTAGGCAGAGGGCACGGCAGGGGCCGGAGCGTCCACCACATTCCAGCTGTCTTCTGAGTCCTGCGATCAAGTTGTATTGAGAAGAGAGTCAGGGGTAATCAGTCCTGGAGGGATACAGGTGGGACTATTCCAGGTGGATGGGGTACGGGTTGCCGGGTACGAGTGGATGTGTCCTGCCTGCCTCAGGCCCCCACCCCCAAGCGACGACTTACAGCTGGAGCGCTGGGCGCGACTGCTTGTAGCTGTGCTGACCGTTCTGCGGGCGCAGCTGCTGTGCTGGGCGTCGCCGTTCGCCTTCGCTTGCCTCCACCTGTCGGGTCAAATGCCAAATGTCAAAAATGCTAGGTGCGGGCACGCCAAGGCAAGATTTGGGCACGCGAGGCAAAGAAAGAATTTGCAAGGATATGTTTTGGGTCTAGAAAGGTAGGTCGCTCAGCATTTACAAGACGAGATGGGTGTTGCCGAGGACTTCGTCTGTGTCCCTCCGCTCTCACTCTCCTGAAACGGCACTCACGTAAGCGTTGCAGCACCATTGAACCAAGCTTAAGACCGAGTAGTGCTACGGCAACTCCAGCAGCTATGTTGCCAGCCCTGGGTCCCAGAACTCGAACGCCATTTGCTCCCAACGACAAGCCTGTTCTCCTCTCCTTGCCATTTTGCAGCGGCTGTTGCTGCGACCGATCCTCCTGAGTAAGAGTCCCAGCCCTTAACGGGGCCTCCCCCCGCTCCATGCGAGCTCGGAAACAAACGTCGTCAAGGGTGTGAAGTTCCTATCTTGTATCTAATTGGTTCCCTCTGTTTGCAGCTTTCCGTGTATAACAGGACTCGGTAGCGCTCTGGTGGACGAAGAGAAGGTATCGGCCAAGTCGGGTTGGACGTTGTACAGCAGAAGGCGTTCCCTTCTAGGATATCTGGGGCCACCTCTGGGCCTCACCTGCCACAAGGGCAGAGGGCCTGTTGTGGATAAGAACGTCGATTCCCTCAGGTACAGGCAGTCTTTCAGGGCACCACCTTTGGTGTCCGACACGTGGTGTTCAGCACAGGCCACCTGGTCTCCCACCGGGTTCGTCGCTTCATGCCGTTTGCATTCAGGCAGTAGGCAATGGACACGTTGACATATGTGAGCAAGCCACGCCGGTGACGACGTGCTGTAACAAGTGTCGCTACGTAGTCGCTAGGGTCAGACATGGGGCTAGGTGGGACCAGACTTGGGTGTAAGGTGTGCATTGGGCCTGACTGGGTACGTCGGGGGATCCTTATTCATGCCGATTCTGCCAATACTTGTGCATTACCGTACCATGCGGCTAACGCCATGGATGCACAGGATGTAAGCAAATGAAAGGCTTAACGCGAGAAGCCTGTGCTGACTTCATGTGGCTTAGCGTGGGCGCTGCGTCGGCACACGTCTTGCCGTGTAGCTGCTTGACCAGCCCCATGACGCCATGGGCCAGGTGGTCCGGGGGGTTAAAGCAGTTTGAACGGACGCGAAGCGACCTACATACTGGACATTACATCCAAGTATGTTCATGGCGGCAACTGCAACCGTGTCGCGTTATGGGACCCGCCTTAAGGTACCAATGCATGCATGCCCTTGAGCAACGCTACCGTTTACGGTCCTGGCTCCTGGGCTGTTTGCCAAACGCGCCGTGTCTAGGTGCATTGCACAAGGCGCCTTGCAGGCAGGACGTACCCAAAACAACAGTCGTTATACCTCTTAGCTCTCCTCTTCGACGCTAGGCCATGTAAAGCCTTGGTGCAACCCCAACGGTATTCAGGGATCAAAGTCCCACATCCGTACCGTCATCGATACCTCTCCACCACAGTCCTACCCGTTGCTCCTCTCCCCTCACGTCCGTGTGACACTTGCGCCCCCATTACCCAAAACCCTCTGCTCTTTGCTCTCCAAAGCGTTGCTCTACCCTGCCACGCTCCTTGCATCTAGCCCCTGCCAAGTCCCCCAGCTCGGCGTTCATCATTGCACCATCAAGGCAGCCGACCCCATCGGCCCGCCATTAGACACAGCACGACGCACGCGTCGGCGCATGCGTTACCGGTGCGTGCTGAGTGGCAGACCTGGGCAGCTCTGCACCACCGCCGTTGTGCATGCCCTGCCGAACGAGGTCACACGTCCCCTAGCAGCTCCCGCAGGCGCTTGGCGTGGTTGGAGTACCTGCCCATGCAGGGGCAGCAGGTACCGCGTTAGGGGACAAGCAATCCGTTGGACAGCTACCGTCGGATAGGCTTCATGACGTTGCAGGTGTGTAAGCTTTCAGCTGCTTCGTTAGGCAGCGAGGCGCCGCCGCACACAACCGAAGGGTTGTGACACACCACGGTGACACGCTCAGCCCCATGGGTAGGCGCTCAAGCGGTATGCACTCGGCCGAAGAATGGCTGCGAACGCAATACTAACCATGCGCGCGCCCACCAGTTGTGAACCTCCTATCTTTGCACGCCGGCAGCCCACCTGCACGTCTCGCCGCTGGCGCGGCAGCGGCTGTAGCAGCAGTTCATGCACATCCCCCACGTGCACGTGCGCGCGCCGTTGCCGCTGTTGCACCCCGGCGCTGAGCAGCGCATGCGCTTGCGGCCCTGATCGCCCGCCGCCCCGGCGTCTGCTGCTGCTGCTGCTGCTGCTGCGGCGGCGGCGGCGGTGGCCGTGCCAGCCGGCGGCACCGGCGGCGACGCGGGGGTTGCGGCGGCGGCGCTGACGCCGCCGCCGCCGCCGAGGGCTGCTGGGCCATCCCCGGGCTCTGCGGACGACCTCTTAGGGCGCCGCCGCTGCGGCCGGGTCCTTACCCCAGCGCCGGCGTGCTCCTCCTCGCTGTGGTACTCGGCGACCTGCTGCTGCTGCTGCTGCTGCTGCTGCTGCTGCTGCTGCTGCCGCTGGTTCTTTGCCTGCCGGTGTGCCGGCTGCCCGCCTGCGTCCTCCGAGCCCTGCCGCTCCTGCTGCCCCACATGCGCGCAACCACCCGGGCCGGGATCCTGCTGCTCTTGCGGCCCCTGCTGCTGTTGCTGCTGGTCGTCTCCGGGGAGTGTTGGCTGTTGGATGGTGGTCTCCGACGGGTGGCCGGGAATGATGCTGCCCTGTGGGTTACGCACCGGCTGCTGCTGCTGCTGTGCCTGCTGTGCCTGCTGCAGCTGCATGGACGGTGGGCCGCAGGGTACCATGGACAACGGCTGCTGCTGCAGCGAGCCTCCGGCTCCACCGGCAGCTCCTTGCTGGTGCACGAATGCGCGCTGCTGCTGGTCCGGCGGTGCCACCCCACGCACCTGCTGCTGCTGCTGCTGTTGCAGGAGCTCCAGGAGCCTCAGGCATCCGAGGACGATGCCGCGTCTATCCTCCGGCACCGCGCCGATGCCGTTCGTGATGGCCAACTGCATGTACATCTGCCACTCGGGCATCACGATGGCCTGCCGCACCTTCTGCTGGAACTGTAGCTCCTGCAGCTGCTGCTGCGTCAGCTGCCGCATGGCCGCCGCTTGCTGCTCCTGCGCCGCCATCAGCTGCAGCAGCGGCTGCTGTTGCTGTTGCTGCTGATGGTGTGACTGCGCTGCTTGTTGCTGCTGCTGAGGCAGGAGCTGCATGCTCCCGGGCGGCGGTGCCCCAGCCATCATCCCTTGCTGCTCCAGCCCCTGCTGCCGCAGCAGCATACGCTGGTCCCCATAGCCCATCTGCTGCGGCTGCTGCTGTTGCTGCTGCCGCCGCTGCTGCTGCAGCAACAGGTGGAGCTGCTGCCGTGCCTCCAAGGGCCCCCCGCCCTCCTGCCGCTGCTGCTGCTGCTGCTGCTCAGGGCGCCTCTCGCGGCCCTGCACCTCCTGTCCCGCACTGCCCTCCCTGCCCCCCTGGCCCCCACTCCCCGTGCCGTCCTCTGACTTGATGGGCGCAGGCCCGTTGCTCTCATCCTCCCCCTCCTCCCCATCCCCTCCCCCGCTTCCAAAGTCCCCCTCCGCCCCACCGCCCGCATCGTCGTACCGCGCAAAGGCGTTGCCGTACGCCATGGGCGATACGAGGTACTGCATCATGGGCGGTACGGCAGGGCTGTTCAGGAAGGACAGGGGAGAAGCGGAGGCGGGTCCGGTGATGGGGGTCCTGCCTGGGAAGCCAGGAGCAGCTGGGTTGGCGGAGGGCGGGACTGCGCCGGGGGTGATAGCGCCCTGCTGCTGCTGCTGCTGCTGCTGCTGGCTGGGGCCAGGCGCGGCTGACCCGGGGAGGCCAGGGGCGGACGCTGGTACGGTTGCGGCGGCTTGCGACAGGATCTGCGTGGGTATGGTGGGTGGGTAGGCGGTGCGTACAATGGTGCTGCAAGGACAAGCACGGAGGCAAGGTGTAGAAGGGGAATGACACGAGCGTAGCAAAGGAAGGCACCAGGACTGATGGCGCAAGCTGCCCATGATGCCGAACGCGTCGCATGTGTCCGGATCCCATTGCCATGCAGCTGCGTGCCAAAATGCAAGCGGCTGCGTACACAGTAATGCCGCTGAATCTGCCCTACCCACACCCATTTGTCCACCTCGTGCATCGCCCGGACAACAGGCCCCACCTACCATATGCCATACACGTGCTACCCTCCATCTCCTCGAGGACCACCCCCATTCCACCCACCGTGTCCTTCAGCGACCTCAGCAGCTCACGCAGCGGCGCCAGGCCAGCAATCCGCAGCGGCCCCGCCGCTGCCGCCGCCGCCGCCCCCGCGGCCTCCTGTCCCCCCGCTGCCCCTCCTCCTCCCCCTGCCGAGCTGCCCCCAGCCACCGCGCCGCCTCCCGCCTTGGACATGATGGTGATGGGCGGGTGCTCCGGAGCCGCCAGCCGTACCTCCAGGGTAGGTGTAACGTCCACCCAGGCCAGGGGTGTGCCGGCGGCGCCCCGGAGGTGCAGCGGCTGCAGCCAGAAGCGCAGGTTCAGCTGGGGCGGGACGGGGCGGGCTTGGGGGGTAGCGTGGCTGCCGGCGGCCGCCTGCAAGCAGGATAAGGGACAACGGGGAAAGTGTAGGTGGTCATGCGCGGCGGTGCGTTGAGCGCTCTGCCCCGTGCGTAGCCGGTCGCAGGTGAGAACTAGGAACGGGGCAGAGGATGCAGCGCGTGCGTGGCATGGCACTGTAAGCAAACCGCCTTCCGAGCTGCAATGAACCAATGAGTAGCTGAACGCACCTGTTGCTGCGGCGGCGGGGTGTCTGCCACCACCTGCGGCCGCCAGCACGCCGCCACGTCAGCCCCCCAGTCAGACGGCGTGCCCACGCCCGGCACACCCGTGCCGGCGGCAGCGCCCGCCAGCGGCGGCGGCAGTGAGCCGTACACCGCCACGTGCTCACGCGCCGCCGCCAGGGTGCGGAACAGGCCCACCAGCAGGGACTGGTTGTCGACGGCCGCAGCTGTGCTGGCGGAGGGTGTGCTAGCGGCGGCGGCGGCGGCGGGGTGTTGCTGTGGCGGCGCGGCAGGGCCGCCAGTGGTGACGGGGACGCCGATGGGGTTGGTGGTAACGGCGTTGAAGGTGGACTGGGTCTGGGCGGCGTTGGGGGCGGGGGCGCTGGCTGTGGGTAGGGGTGCGCCGGTGGTGACGACGGCTGTGCGCAGGGGTGCCGCGGCGTCCGGCGAGGGCCCAGCGGGCGGCTCAGCGGCCCCGGCTCGTGCCGCTGCCTCTGCTTCTGCTTGCATGCCTTTGGTGTCGGTGTCTTGGGTGTTTGCTTCTAGGCAAGTATCGACGTCGCGGCTTGAGAGCCCGCCGTCACCGCCTGGAGTCTCAGATGCCTCGCGCTTGACCTTGACTTGTTCTTCTCCAGTGGGTCTCGGTGGGCCCCGCTGCTGCTGCTGCTGCTGCTGCTGCTGCTCCTCCTGCTTCTGCTGCTGTTGCTCCTGGTACTGTTGCTCCTGTTGGTTCTGCTGCTCGTGGTTGTGGTGCTGCTGCTTGTGGCGCATGATGGGCGAGAAGGGCAGGTCGCCGCCGTAGCTCTCGTACGACAGCATGCGTTCGTAATGGGACGAGCGGCCAAACGGGTACGACATGTTGGACCCGCCAAGAGGCGTGCACAAGAGGGAGTCACGCTCACTGGGGGTTCCCCCGGGGTCTCCGGACCCTTGCCCTTGCTGCTGCTGCTGCTGGTGCTGCTCCTGCGCTGCTTCAGCTGCGGTGTCAGGCCGAGTTGCCGCTGCAAAGGGGCTGTCGCCCGGGACGCAGTCGGGTCCAGGGTCGGCGCCGGATAGTACGGGCGGGGTTACATTGGTGCCAGCCGAGGGGTGTGTGCCCATGAGAGACTGCTTCTGGTCGGCTTCACCTTCGGCCTGAGGCTGAGGGCCTTCTGAAGCCATGGGCGCTACGGTCGCGACCAGTGGGTGTGGGCGGCAGGGGAGCTTGAAGCGACGTGTCTGCAGCAGCAGTTGGTGCGTCGGTCCGTCGCTAGCAACTTGTGGAAAGCGTGCCCCTCACGCGCCAGGGCTTCGGCAGTGCGAGGTGGCCGCTGCTTTAAGCCGAATTCATACCTTGTACGAACCCGATCGCAGCAGTCGAGCGCGGGCTGCAGGCGTTTGCGCTGGCGTGCACCTTGGCCTTGGCCCGGCGGCAACCGAAACGCGCCTCCTCGGGAAGGACAGCTACAGTTGACGGCGGCTGTCGCAACGTAAAATCAGACGCGCTGCTCAGGGACTGCCGCGCAGGCCGCGCCTGTTGCGCCTGATGTGTCTGCAAGAAGCGCGGCAATGCCGCAGGTGGGCGGGAACTAAATGACGAGAGACTGCCTCAGAAAGGCTCAGCGTGGCTTAGGTTCCAGAGAGAGTCCTCGACGATCAGAGCGCTACGGTTATGAATTATCAGGCAGCTATGACAAGCGTCTCACATGTACATGCGGTGATGAGTTAAATGGAGAGGCTGGAGGCTCCATTCCTCGTGGTCGCATCCGCAACGCGCGCCTGGTGAGTCTCCCGCCCTAGGACTCCCTCGGCCAGCTGACCAAACCTTGGAGACAACACAGTACCACGATCAACAGGTGTGCACTTGCCCATCTTGTAACGAAGCGAAGTCTTTGCACCAGTTGGGCCCTAAACTCCAACGCGCTTGGTTCGCACAGCTCTGGCACCTGCCTCCGACCCTTGGGACTGCCTGACACAGTCGCCAAAGTCACGGTAATGGGAGATGTGGCATGATGATTACTTGATTTCTGTTTACTCTGGCAAGATGCAAGGGCGTGGATGCACACACGAGCAATTTTGCCCGGATGCGAAGGGCTTGGCTTTGGGGGCAGCGGCGACAGAGTACCTAACAACAAATACATGATAACATATATCTTTCATAGCATGTTATAGTAGAGGTTTTATACTCAAACAGCTTGAGGCACAGGTACAGCTGCGTAAAGCGAACAGCGAGACTAGGGCAGGACCCACAACACGCAAGGCCCTGTAACCAACACCACTACCTGCTGAAGTATGCGGTTGATGTAACATGATGAGGTGTAAAGACTCTTGCTGAGACGCCGAGAAGGAGCGCTGGTCGAAAATGACCTGCTGCATAAACGCAGGTAGCATCGCATGCTGGATGCTAGAGGCACAGCACATTTGGGTTACTCATCTTGCAGAATGCTTTTGCAGAGCGCGACCATGATGATTGGCGGTATCCGCGGCAGTTACGCTGGGAGAGGCTTGTCACCGGGCCTGATGTTCCCCTACTCTTGGCGCCATCATACGACAGGCCGCTCCTTCCCGCAACCACGGTTTGTTCCTTGCAAGCAGACCGACATGCGAGCCGCGTTGGTTGCTACTGCCGGGGCACATGCACTGCCCGCTTTGCCGACAATTCCCGCCGATGTGGACCCTCAGGCATAGCAAATGCCATAAAAATCACACCCAATTAGCTGGAACCTTTGCCGCGACTTGTGCATGCTGGACGTGCAGGTGGAGGTACCAAACCCGCTGCATACCAAGTCTGCGCAGCAGTGGTTCACCAACCTGCCAGATGATACGGCCAGGGCCATCATGAACACAAGGTACATGCCGAGCTCACCCACAGGTTGACGCACACGCTAACTGTGTATCAACCCTCCTCCGCACCAGCCCCCGCACCTTCAGTCGTATGCAGGGTGACCCACGTGCCATCTGCTCGGTTGCCTTAGTGGGTATGTGGGTATGTGTATGAAGGTACCTGCCTTTAGGGGCGAAACCTACTACCACTTTGGACCCCCATATTGTCGTCCATCCTTGACCGCCGCTGCACCAAGGTCTCCTGACTCCCATTCCCGCACAAGTGCCTGCACAGCATCCTAATCCACCTGCTGCCATTTCTGCTCTTAACCCCAGGCGCAGCATGATCCGCGAGCAGCAGATCTCCGACGCGGTGCTGTCCATGAGCCCCGCCGCACGCCCCTCCGCGCGCGACCCGCGGCCTGGCGTGGAGGCTGTACGGCAGCATATAGCGGCGGCGCAGGCGGCGGGGCAGCGGCGGGGACCGGGGCGCGGGCGCCCGGGCACGGCGCCCGCGGGCGGCCGCAGCGGCACGCAGGCGATGCACGACCTGGGGGTTAAGCTGCGCGTCAGTCAGGTGGGGGCTGGGGCTGCCGCGCGGAGCGAGGGGAATGGTGTAAGACGCGAGGGAACCGCTGAAACCTGCGCATGAAGAGGGGCTGGGGAATGAACGGCATAGACCAGGCGGTCGTACGTACAGGTTCTGCGGGGCTGCGCCAGGAAATCTATTGCTCGCCGAGAGCAGCGTACGCCACCGGCAGGGCAACGGTTCACGTACCTGCATGAAGGCGCGCCGCTGAGACGGCGAGTGCGAAACCCACCTGCCGTACTACTGGCAGCGGGCGTCATGGGCAAGAGCGTGCCCGTAGGCCAGCAGGGCGGCTGCCGGGAACACCGAAAGTGTGCCTGTGGGCACTGCTTTATCAGCTATGCGGACTACCGTACCCTTCCCGCTTGCTGCTGCACGCGGCGCAGTGTGCCTCCCGTGTGACTCTCCAGCCGCACAAGCGTGACGCCCAATGCCAGCACCCCGGGCACTGCAACCTGTTCGCCAAGCTGTTAAGCTCATATGTTGTCGGTGCCTGACACCCGCTCCCTATCCTCCGCGATGGTCTCCGCCCCGCAGCCTTCCACGCCCACCGCTCCGGGCGCTGCGCAGCATGGGTCGCCGTTCGGTGCGCAGCACCCCGGCGCGCTGCCGCCGCCCGTGATGCAGATCGTGGCGGCCAACTACGCCGAGGAGATGGCCAGGCAGAAGCCACAGCAGCAGCAGCAGGTGCCGGGGCAGCAGGGCCCGCAGCAGCCGGAGGGGCGCTTCAAGGTGCGTTGGGCCTTCGCCAGCTGCCTGGGGACGTGCACCGGGTGCGGTGGGACTCGTTGCACCTGTAGCGCACCGTACATAGCTTCAAAGTAGCTGGTGTGGAGCTTGGAGCATCCCGTGGTTCATGAGCCTGCATTTGCTCATGCTCCACGCTTTTTGCTTCAGCATCACGTTGAGCACAAACTGTTGCTATGCCTCCGTGCCGCCCAGCGTGAGGGCTTACGATGTGTGGGCCGTGTCCTCCCTTGCAGAAAGCGCTGCGCTCGATAAGCCCCTTCAAGAAGCAGCAGCAGCAGGTGGACGGTGCACAGCCGCTGCAGCCCGCTGCCGCGCCGGCCCCCGAGGACGATGGCCAGCCCAAGCCCTGGTACAAGAAGGTCTTCCAGCGCAAGCCCAAGGATGGCCAGGGGGCCCCCGGGGAGGGGCAGCAGGGCGGGCAGGTCGACCCCGTGCAGGCGCAGGCAGTGGCGGCGGCAGCGGCGGCGGCGGCAGCGGCGCCGCCGCCGCCGCCTCCGGGCCCCCCGGTGGGGGTGTTCATCCCGGATGCGAAGCTGCAGGGCGAGATGTACACACAGATGGCCACCATGGCGATCGAGGCGCAGCAGCAGCGGGCGGTTTCGGAGATGATGCGGCAGCAGGGGCTGTCGTTCACCACGCAGCAGCGCGTGCAGCAGCGGCAGCAGCAGCGGCTCATGTCCGGCCAGCAGCCGCAGCAGCTGGGTCAGGGACAGGGCTCGTTCACGCAGGCGGGGCAGCAGTCGTTCACATCGCAAGGGTACGGGCAGCAGCCCCCGGGCGCGAGGCACGTGCCGCATGTGATGCCCGCCGCGTCGGCCGGCGGCATCCAGTCTTCCTTCCCGTACCCCGCGACAACGCCCCTCGCCCGGCAGCTGCAGCAGCAACAGCCCCAGTATTCATACCAGCAGGCACAAGGTTCCTCGTACGGGGGCGCCCCGGACCCGCAGCAACAGCAGCAGCAGCAATACCAGCAGCAGCTGCAACAGCACCAGCCCCAGTACCCATACCAGCAGCCACAAGCCTCCTCGTACGGGGGCGCCCCGGGCCCGCAGCAACAGCAGCAGCAGCAACAATACCAGCAGCAGCTGCCACAGCAGCCCCCCCATTACCCATACCAGCAGCCACAAGGCTCCTCGTACGGGGGCGCCCCGGGCCTGCAGCAACAGCAACAGCACCAGCAGCAATACCAGCAGCAGCAGCCCCAGTATCCCTACCAACAGCCACAAGGCCCCTCATACGGAGGGGCCCCAGGCCTGCAGCTGCAGCAACAGCAGCCATACCACGGCGCAACGCCCCCCCAAGGCCCGTACAACAGCGCCGGCGGCCTCCCTTACCAGCAGTACACAGGAGCGCCGCAGCAGTACCCCGGGTACGGCCCGGCAATGGCTGCACATCCGCAGCCAGGGGCTCCTGGCGCTTTCTACCCAGGCCAGTCGCCGCCGCCGCCGCCGCCGCCACTGGCCGCCACGCCGCTGCCGCTAAGGCCCGAGGTGCCCCTGTCGCAGGTGCTAACACCCCCTGCACCGCTACCACCACCACAAGCGCTACCGGCGGCCCAGCGCACCGCACTCGGACGGCCCGGCGTCCGGATCCCACCCACCACGCCCTCGTTTGGTCTAGCGCCAGAGGTGGACGAGTCCGGGGGCCCGGCGCCGCCACCGCCGGCGGTGCTGCCGCCGCCGGCGCCGCTGCAGGCGCCGCGTCCGCCGCCGCGCGGGCTGCTGCGGCCCAGCCCAGCCGACGACTTCGGACTTGAGTCCGATGTGGCGGAGGCGGACAGGCCACCGCCGCCCCTGCCGCTGCCACCGCCGTTGGGCGCCAACGGGGGCCTCAGCGGCCCCCGTGGGTCGAACTTGGTCCGCGGACCGTCGCCCTTGTCGTACAACCAGCCCCATGACCCGTACGACATTCCAGAGGAGCCGCTGGATGCGACGGCAACGGCAGCGGAGCAGCGCCTGGGGCTGGCGCTGCCGCCGCCGGGCCCCCTGCCCCCGCCCGCGCCGCGAGACCCCCTGTCGCTGCCGCCGCCGTCGCTGCCGCCGCCGCTGGCACCTGCTCCTGCGCCCCGGCCACTGCAGCGTGGCCCTGCTCTGCAAGGTAGGAGGCTCGTCCTGCGCCTTGCAGGGGGGGAGGCCAATGGCGCAGCGTAGTGGTGGAGGGCCAGGACCAGCGGCGCGGGCCACTGAGGGGGCAGCACGCCCTAGCTCTGGGATGGAGTGTACCACTGTCGGTCGTTGTTTGCTGCAGAACACCGTGTACAAGGGCAGCCTGCGTGCCAGGTCCAACAGTCCGGAAGGGTTGCCTAGTAACGCCGTTAGCTACGCCGCACGCGAAGAATCTAGCTGCCCGCACAGCTGGTCACCTGCACACGCGAACGGCGGCACCACCTTATGCGCTGCCCACGTCCCCGCGCTGCCACCCCTACCCTGCAGTCGGTCCTAGCGACGTGGACGACGTCCCTGAAGACGACTTCGGCTTGGGGGCCGAGGTGTCGGCCAACGTGGGAGGCGGTGGTGGCGGCGCGCCGCCCCGCCCGTTGGCGCTGCCGCCGGCCCGCCTTGACGGCTTGGGCGGGCGTGGGCGCGACAGCGGTGACGCATTCAGCTTCGGGGGCCCGGGCGGCGGCGGCGGCGCAGTCAGCGCCACACCGCGCAAGCTGCAGCCGTGAGTGTCAAGGGGCGAGGCACGGGCTGGGGTCGGGCGCTATGGGAGCGGGCCGCGGGTGCGAGGCCTGGACCGTGGGTGTGTGCGTCGACAGGTGTGCAGCCCGGGCTCAGGATGTGTTAGTATCTGGGGCGGTCTTGGGTCAGTTCAAGGAAGGCGGTGCGGGGTTCCCTGCTTTCGGTGCTGATGGTCGGGGGCAAGCATCGCTTCATGCTTTTAGCCCCCTGCCCACGGACTGAAAAGCTTGACTACTTGTGGTGCGAAAGCAAACGGCCAATTCACTCTTTATATGGTGCACTGTCGCCTGCAAAGGGAAACGTGTGGCTGGTGCACTGCTGGCACCTGAAGTTGTGCAACTTGTTTCGTCGTACAAGCCTGCCCTCTCTGCCAGACTAAGGGGGCCTCTCCGCAGCACTCGCAATACTCCCTCCACTAACCTTGCCGATCCGCGCTCACCCCTCTTTGCTTTGGCTGCAGAGCGCCGGAGGAGCGCTTTGGGCTGGATGAAGAGCTGTAGAGTTTAGGGCGTTGGGCTGTCGGGCCAGCTGGCGTATCGCAACGGCACCAGGTGTGAATGTGGCTTAAGTTGCTCGCGTAACTCGGCGTCACAGGAGATTAAGGCCCCAGAGCCCAGACTGTGCAGTGGGTAAGGATGGTAAGGGCATGTTTTCATGGGACATACCCAGTAATTAGCCCTGTCACTGACAGGCTGACAGGGTCTGGTCTGGTCTGGTGGACTGGTTGGGGCAAAACTGCAAGTGTGCACACTTTGACTGCGCGCACACAGAACGATGGGCAGCACGTTTACCCTGTCCATAATGTTGCTGTAAAACTGACTGTCAGTGTGTATCATACCCTATGGCTAGATCTAGGCATAATGGCATGAGCAGGGGAGACCCCCTGGGCATGACCGGTTGACCGCAGTACACCGCAAACACCGCCAATTCGCCTGTACTATCAAGTCAGGCTGCGAGACATTAAATACGTTATCCCCCTTGCATTGGGTAGGGGCGTGTTCCAGCAGTGTTCCACTAGTGTTCATCCAGCGGCCTGCATTCCTACCTCTCACACGCAGCATCATTCTGCTTCAAACATATCTACTCGTCCAGTCAGTTCACGATATTGTTTGCATATGCCACTCCGACGTGTGACGCCCGGCGGGAAGGATGGACAAACTTTCTAGACGGCGGAATGCTCAAAGGTATTCTGCTCATACGGAGTGCTTCGTGAAAGCTGCTGGTGAGTAGTATGGGCTGCTGCACCATAAGTTGGAGTGGAGTCAGGATATTACTACTCGCGTGAACCACGACCTTCACGCCAGCCAACGGCTCGGGCATATTTAGGATAACTTTTAGGGACGACACGCGAACGTACCGTCGCAACCATCTTGAAAGGGGCCAACGAGGGCAACGACGGGGCCGCGGTCACAGTCCTTACACGCACCGCTGTGGTCAATACAACCGTTCCTACTAGATGCAGTATTCGTTAGGGTCAACCTGGTCTTTATCAACCTTAAGATGTGTGGTTGACCGGGTCTGGGGCTTGCGTCCTGCGACCTGCCTCGCTACGCAGGTTCTACCAATACTTTCTGCGGCAGCCAAGCTGCTGATGCTGCATGGCATTAATTGGCTTGCATGAGGGTGGAAATGGCGAGTGGCGCGACGCTAGGGTCCGCGATGACAAGGCACAAGGCTCGGAAGTGGACGCCAAAGCGGAACGAGCTGATTTCTCAGGCCGGCAGCATCTACCGAGGATACTGGCGGTGGATTTGCGTGTGCTGACAAGCAGGTGTGTGAGGCGTAGTGTATTTGTGTAGAGCCGTGGTGGACACGTCCATCCCCCCCTCCTCCCCCACTGAGGGCCTTTCTTACCCAATGGCAAGGCACGGCCAACCCACCCCCCCCCCCCCCCCCCCCCCCCCCCACGTCTCTTTAACGATTCCGCTCCGACAGTTCACCAAGCGTCAGCGGCTCGCTTGTGCCCCCGACCTTCACCCTCGGCGGTCCTGCCTCTAGCTGCGGGACTCGCTCATCTGGGTCGTCGCGTGCCTCCTCCCTCTCGTCTGGGTCGCGCTCGTCTTGGGGATCCGGGTGCTCCTGCGGAACCGCAAGCGGCAGGAGCTCCCACAGCCGGAGCTCATGCTGCTCCAGCCGATCCTCCGTTGGCTCCGATAGGTCCTCGTTATGCCCCGGCCCTTGCTTCAGCGGTGGCGACGGCCAGCACCAACAGGATGAGCGGCACAGTGCAAGCGTCGCCCCTAGTGAGCTCGCCCAGGCTGTGCCGAGCGCAGCTCCTCGGTCCCTGTCCTGCAGCGGGGCGCAGCCACCGCTCCGCAAAAAGGTCCAGTTTGAGGATGCCATATCCATCGCTGGGGGTTGCGATGAGGAGCAGGAGGAGCAGGAAAGCGACCCAGAGTGTCAGACGCACGTTTGGGTGCGGCCATGCGTGCGGCGGTTTCTCCTGTCCGTACAGCCGTACTTTGAGTCGATCGTGACCTTCGCGACGACCGGATGCAACAGCAGCGGTGGCATCAGCGGAAGGGACAGCCGGGTGTGCAGCGCTTTCGCCACGGCTGAATTGTCGCAGGAGCGGCCCTGCGAGCCAGCCCCGTCTTGGGGCTGCCCCTCCCCGGCATCGCAGCTGGCGCAGCAACAACAGCAGCTGCTGGAGGCCTCCATGCGTGTCATTGATGCCGACGGCCAATTTTTTGCGCGCAGGTGGGCACAGCGTTCCTTGGCAAGTATTTGATGTTGCAACGCTTCTCCTGTCCTGGTTGTCCTGTCCTGCCATACTGGTATCCTGTTTACCTGGAAAGGTTTGTAAAGGCTCTTGTCTCTCCGCCTCCCTTGCAGGCTTGTCCTGAAGGAGCCCGTGGGCGCTGACCCTGCGCTGTCCGCGTCACTATTGCTGCGCTCTCCGCCCGCGGCCGCTGCCCCATGCGCACCGGCAACCGCCTCTCCTCGTTCCTCCAGCCCTACGCTATCCCAAGCGGCCGCCTCCCAGCTGCTGCACCAACTCGACCGGCCCGCGGCCGACGTGCTCATCGTCACGTGTGCGGCTCAAGGCGCTGCAGGAAGCTGCCCCGACCCTGCTACCGCCCTTTCCTCCTCCTTCTCCGCTCCCTCGTCGCCCCTTGCGCGCGGCGGCGGCGGCGGACGCCTTGGCGGCGACTGCGACGCCGACTTGCGCGTCAAGGCCTGCCGTGGGGCTGCCGGCATCAGAGGAGTGCCCACCGCTGCCAGCGGCCCCGCCAGCAATGTGCTGACGGTGGAGCCGTACGACAAGGAGTACGGACAGTACGACGACCTGTTGGACGCGCTGGCAACCGTGCTTGTGGACCACGTTGTGCCAGCGGCAGCAGCGGCACCAGCTCGGCCCGTCGGGGAGGTGCTACAGCGGCTCCGTCTGGCGGGGATTGTACGGCAGCCTGTGCAGGCCAGCCCGGTTATGCAGGCTCTTCGGTCGCAGCGGTCCAAGCTGAAAGCCCAGTCGCAGGCGGCGGGGACGGCAAGCCGTGGCGGCGGCAGCGTGATGCCGCTGTCGCTGGCGGCCGCCAGGGCCAGTAGCAGCGAACGCGGCGGGACATCGTCAGCGCCGTCCACACTCATGGGCATGATACCCATCACCGGTGGCAGCAGTGGCAGTCCTGGCGGCACGGGCAGCAGCGGCGGCGGCGGCGGCGTGACAAGCCAGCGGCTGGGCCGGCGGGTGCTGCCGGTGCAGATGCTGGCTCCCCCGCAGGCTCTTCCGCCCATCCCCGAGCAGCCGCAGCTGGAGCCCAAGGCGCTGCCAACCCCACCAGGCCTGGCGCTGTCAGCGCAGGGCAGCTTCCGATTGCTGCCCCGCGTGGCCTCCGAGCCGTTGGCTGTCTCACCGCCTGCCAGCGCCCGCACCACCGGCTCCAATACCACCAGCGCAGCCTCGTCCCCCATCCGCCAGCTGGAGCAGCTGCTGCTACGGATGCAGGGCCTGCAGTCCCGCTCCCCGCCGGTGGGCGCCCCTGCCCGGTCGCCGCACTCCGTATCAGCAGCCTCATGCTCCCCCAAACCCGAGCGCCCATCCATCCTCAAGACGCGGTCCATGCGGCAGCCGCGCAGCCGCGATAAGGGCTCGTCCTTCAGCGCGCTCTTGCCGCTTTCACCGGGGCAGCTGCTGCCGGCAGCTGCCTCCACCCCGTCACTCACTTCTCCTCTAGCCTCTCCACTGACCTCGCCCCGCAACTGCATCTCTATCGGCGGTGCAAGTCCCTCCCTAGCCTCCGCGTCCAAGCTGCCCGCGCGGGAGGGGGCTTTGTGTGACTACAGCAGCAGCAGCAACGCCCGTTTCAGCACTGCTGCGGGTGCGTGTGGCGCTGCCAGCCCGCAGCTGCAGCTGCGCTCGTCCACCAACACGGTCACAGATGCGCCACGCGACGGCTTCCCTGGCCCAGCACCGGCCAGCGGTCCCTTGGAGCAGGAGAGCGGCGACCCCCCGGCGCAGATCGATACATTTAACCCCCTGTTTGTCGGTCAGCCCGCCGGCGCGGTTGCTGTCGGGACCCCACCCCAAGGCCAGCCCCCACGGCACCACCAGGCACCCGCAGCGCTTGCCATCTCGCACCCGGGCGAGGCCGATGCGTTCCACAGCACTAACCCCGAGCTACGCCAGCGGCCGAGGAGCTTCCCGGCAGCCGTCAAGCCACCCGTGTCACGGCATATGTCAGGTACCAGTGGCGGCGCAAGCGCAGCCGCGGGCGGTGGCAGGCAGCTCAGCGCAAGCAGCGCAGCCGCGGGCGCATGGCCTGCCGCTGCTGCACGCACGAACGCCAAGCGCACTGCCGGCGGCTCTCCCATGTCCACTGCGGCAGTGACGGCGGTGGCAACCATGGCAGCCGCGACGACGCGGCTCTTCCAGCGTCTACTCAAGGGCGCGCGCCGCCGCCAGCGTCACCAGCGCACCAACGGCAACTCGGTGTACGACGCTAGCACGCCCTCCCGCGCCGACAGCGCTCACAACGCCGCTAGCGGCCCCTCCGGCGGCGCCGCGGATTGCATGGGCGGTGGCGGCGCTGCCGCCGCGGCAGTGCCTATCACGGCCGCAGCAGCGACCCAGCCCATGCCCATACCCTGCCCTGCCTCGTCGCCCTGGAGCACCGGCCTGGCGACCGCTGTCCACCCGTCCTCCGAGGGCATGGCCCACAGCGCCCCGTCCACCCTCGGCGGTGCGCACCCGCGTGGCCAGGCGCGTTTACAGGACCAGCGCCCGCTGTTGCCCACGATCTCGCTGGCGTTGCAGGACTCTTACGGGCCGTCCTCGCCCCTGTCCGCGCCGCTCCATACCAGCCGCAGCAGCGCCGACCACTACCCCCGCCGCTCGACGGAGGGCGGTTGTATGCCGCAGGCTCGCTGCGCTTCCGCTTCCGCCAGCTGCTCGCCCAGCTCGGTGGCGCACCACCGCAAGGTTCTGGCGCTGGGGGCTAATCCCAGCTCTGCTCCTGAGCGTTACCGCTGCCGCATCCCGCAGCATGACACCCGGCTGGCGTCGGAGGCGCTACGGCTGGCGCACCTGCATTCCCAGGCACAGCTGCATGGGAAGGACCGGGCCCGCGCTGTCCCGGGCCCGCAGCTAGCAGCCTCTCGCCTGGCCGCCGCCCGCATCCTGCACCCCCACATGCGGTCGCTGGTGGAGGAGGCGGTGGAGCGTTACGCGGACCCGCTGCGGGGCAGGGTGCGGGAGGTGCTGCGGTGCATTGCGGAGCTGGAGCTGACCCATGGGTCGGGGGGCGGCGCGTCGGCGGTGGCGGCGGCAGCGGCAGCGGGCTTTGCGACAGCAGGGCCCGAGGCGCCGGTGCTCGTCCCGCGCTTTGCGTCGTGCCCGCCGTCTCCGTTGCCGCGTGAGATGAGGAGCGTGGGAGGTGGCAGCGGGCTGCCGCAGGGAGAGGCGCGCCTGAAGCCACTGGCGATGGCTGATGGGCGCAGGTCAGAGGGGTCTGTAGGGCATTCGGAGGTGGCTGGGGATGGTCCGGCGTCGGCGAAGGGGATGACGGGCACGGGGGGACGGGCTTCCCGGGCGAGGCAGCTTGAGGGAGAGTTTGCTGCGGTGCGTTAGCAGGAGTTAGCGGGAGCTCATCACGGCCACTCCAATCCAGCGCCCATTCATGCGTCCACGGAAATGCAGCAGGGGGTTGCTTTCCCTTATGCGTGACTCTTAACAATGATGGCTGTGTCGTAGCTGCAATCGGTACACACTGTGTGAATAAAGAAATGCGATGGTGTCTGAGGGGCGACTGACGGCATTCATGCCAAGGCGTTGCTGAGCGTGATGTGCTTGCGTCTAGGTGTGGTGAGGAACGTGCAATGGCGCTAGGAAGCGGACAAGTAAGGACGCGCACACGGCTTTGGTGCAATCGCCATGACACGGGCCATGGTGTGAGAATCAGTACCCCTTGTGTACTGTGACTAAGGTGTTGCTTTACTTGGAACTTAACAAACGGCGCTGTGAGCCGTTAGCACCAGTACCTGCGCATAATCGCGTTTGGAGCCAGCCGCTCCATTGAAGTTTGCAATGACTGTTGGCTTGCGCTGCTGTGCGAGTGCTGTTGGTATGAACGTCTTGCGTTGAGCGCCCACGACTACTGCTTGCTCGAAGACGGTGTGCGGGCGCGCGTGTGATCTATCTAGAGCGCAGCAACAGGGACGGCGCACGTACGATAGGCGCACCCCGGCTAGGCGTCGGGCCCTAAGTGTAGTTGTTTGCGCGGGATGTGCCACAGCAGTTGGGGTGCCTGTCTACGGCTGGGCCGTTCGACTGCTGCTTGGGCCAACCAACGGGCCTAGGGCCCATGCGAACGTTTGACGGGGGGGGGGAGGTCCATCAGTCGCGTAGTCGCAAGCCTGCCTGCAGACGTGCAGCTGAGCCTCATGCATGGGTCATTTTTCGACGTGTGCCTTCTCGAACAAAATGCTCAGAAGGCGCCGGTACACCTTGCCTACGCTCTCTAGCTCTGGCTGTGCTGGTAGTTTGGTGGTCTATTTCCTACTGCCCTGACGTGCGGCTGGCATGACAGAAAGCATCACAGTGGGTGGGCGACTGGTCGTGCAGAGACCCAGTGCCGAATAGCGCAGCGTACTGTCGCAACTTCGCAAGGAGGTGTGCTCCATCGTGTTGGTATGTAGGGGCTGGCAACACCTTGGTAGCTGTTGTGGGCTAACCGTGTAGTGCGCTGGGTTTTCGCAGTGTATGCCGGCCAGCGTGACAGCTGGCAATCGCCACCTCGCACTCGTGTTGCATGCACACTGTGCAGCCCTGTAGACTTGGTGGTACGTAACATCCGCACTGCCTCGTTGCGTCTACGGAACTGATGAGCGGAGCTGATTTGGTGTGAAGCTGACTTTGGCGAGGTCACGGTTGCAGCCCGTTTGCATGTGCAGGTGGCCAACCAAGGCCCGTGTGCTCAGGGTAGTTGAGCAACAGAGGTTGTTGCTTTAGCTCTGCAGAACCTAGCGGTAGCTGCCATGTAGCACGTCGGCACGCCCTTGGCATATCGTGACTTTTGTTCAGGCCAGCAGTGGCGTGCTGACCCTAGACTTGTTGCATATGCTACTAGCTCCCGGAAGGGCAGCCGCCGGAAGGGGCCTCCAGGAGGAGTGTTCCGTGCCAGCATGTGACGTCGCTGAGCACGTGTGTACTCGCAGAAATGCGACGTACTGGGCATAATATTCTTTGGTGCACAATAGACCGGGTTACGGTCTGGCCCTGCACCGTATGAGAGGCTGCAGGTTGCAGACGTGGGCGTTACGCTGCACCCACGAATAAGGGTTTACCCGCAGGTGGTACTATGTTGCTACGGACGGTCGCGCATGCTCGTGCGTGCGTGTTTCCGGGGTTCCAGCCATGTGGATGGGCTCTAAGGAAGCTGCCACCTGGGTGCCGTACACTGCCCGTGCAGTGTGTACTTGCGACGAGTAGGTGTTTCATTCATACGCGTTGGTGACATTCTTTTCTCCTCATCTGCTGTAATTTGTTTGCCATAAGGCCCTGGTCCTCACACGGCGTTGCCTTGCCCAGCCTGGTCTTCTGGGCACAGCCAAGTACATGTTGTAGACACCCCTAGTGACGGGCATGTCGTCCGTATCGGAGGTGTGTGTCGGATTCAGGGGGAAATGCCGCAAGATGGGGTACCGTGTAGCGGATACGGTGCGGCAAACCGGCAATGGGATACATAAAATCCTGATAAGCAGACAAGTAGGAAAGTGTCACACACTGCCATTCCCGGGAGGCAGAAGACTTGCCGAGGCGATGGGGCTGAACAGGCGGCTAGAACCTCCGCCCGGCTGCTCTCGCTGAATGCTGCCAGCGTACCATCTGTGTCGGGTTGGCCCCCGGCGCGCGCCAGACCAGGCCAGACCGGACCAGTGCGTGCACACGCGAGTGGGGTGCGATAGGGTACCGTGTGCACGTGGTTAGGTTGCTGCAAGCCGGTACCAGTACAGGGGCTGGAAAGGAGGGACAGGTGAGTTGAAATGCGCCCCAACGCCCCAACCAGTGCACAGGAATGGCGCCTGAAAGCTGCGAGCAAGGTACTCACCCAAGAGTGAGGAACACCTGAACCAGATCACCGCACAACATGGGGAGGGAGGAGTCTGATACACCAGGAAGCGAAAACTGTGATAATGGAATCTGAGAAGGTTCCCCCATACTCCTCTGCTCAAGACAAGGGCATAGCACAACAAGCGTCACGGTCCTCACGCGCAAGGTTTGGGCTCACATCAGGTAACAGCACAGATCAGCACGTGCCCCCCTGTGGTGTGTGCCGGGCCCTGTGACGCGGCACGTCGCACTGGACCGGTCGCCGTCAAGCAGGGAACCTTCCTTGCTGTGAGTTACACCATGCCTGACCGTACTTATGAGAACAGAGTCACGCAGACAGACACAGACACACAGACACGTGGCTGGAACAGGCTGGAAGCAGGTAGGCGCGGCAAGCAGACACCAAACGGCTGAGACCGATCCTCCCAGGTCCTTTTTTTGATGTAGCACAGCGCCCTGTCGTGGGCATTGAGTGGGGAACTGCCGAATGACAGGCTGACAGCTTGCACTTGCAGTGGAAACGTCGTTTGCAGTGGGTTGTAAACTTGAAATGAAGACCCAGATTTACGGTACTGTGGTACACCTGGGGAGGCCCCCCCGAGCTTGCCACGTTCTACCAACTGGACAGCCCGGCAGCGAACAGTACAGCAAGAGCGTGCGCAGCCCAACAGCCCCTAAACGCTGGGTATCGCCTGACGGGGCGGCATTGCGCGGCAGCTGCTCTCAGGCGGTGCAGCAACCAGCCGCGCAGCTGTGTGCGCTGCCATCGCGCACCTGCACGGGTTTCAGTGGCTCATCTTGCAACGGCTTAACAGCAAGGCATGCACG
>VFQN01000664.1_pt1 | contig 62425 bp, 91 predicted proteins | sample 3512371 | NCBI WGS metagenome assembly VFQN01 (sample SAMN10412370, study PRJNA504923) | tailings metagenome | isolation source: Replicate 2 from Balatoc abandoned mine | place: Philippines: Itogon, Benguet | collected 2017-08-28 | reverse complement strand
GAGGACCATGCAGGAGGACCTGCACGGTGTGCCCCAGCACATGGCAGCAGAGTACTATAAGGCTCACGAGGACGCTCGCACTCTAAAAGGGGGGAGTGTAAGCGGGTGACTGGTCACCACCGTGGCTTACAATATCAGCACTAAGCAGTGCTACCCTGACATCCTAGGAATGCCTCTTGTCCAGATAGGACAGCGCTTAAGTACAAGCTTACAACACCACATACACGTCGCGGCTGCCCACAGCACCACACGCACACCTGGTATGCACTTTACTGCATAGCTGCTGTACCTTTGCCGTCCCCGAAGCCCGCCGCACTGACCGACCACCACCACCACCACCACCACCGCACCCCAAGGCCTGTGCACACAACCTGTACGGTAGCACACCCACGTGCACACCCACGTGCACCCACGCACCGTGGATATAGGTGAACGCGCGCAGCGGCCTCAGCGCACGGAGCACACGTACAGCACGCAGCCACGTGGCATCGGCGCCCGCCACCACCACCTCCACGATGAGGGCCGTGGCGCTGCCCAGCACCGTCAGACAGTCCACCACGTTGCCCCCGGAGCGGAGGTAGGAGGAGGGGCCGTTGAGCAGCAGGCCACAGGACAGGATCTGGGGCAGAGAAGAGGGTACCGCATTTGCCGTACAGGACGCTGATTACCGGTACCGGTACCCCGTGTTGGAGTGCATTGGGTACGTCGTAGTTGGACGGTTTGACTGTTGTCTGCTTCGCAATACCAGGTAGTTCAATGCGTACATCCTGCAACTAGTAGTGTTTATAGTTCTAACCTTCATAATCATCTCGGCCGCGAAGACGGAGGTGAAGGCGATGTCCGCCGCGTAGAGCACGTCGTTGAAGGGGTCGGTCTCGGGGCGCGTGGGCGTCTCGAGGCACAGCATGAGGGTGGAGGCTAGGATGCAGGCCAGCACGAACCACTCGAACGGCCGGGCGTACACCACCTGCGAGACAGAACGGCGAGTTGTGATGTGATGAGAATTCCCGCTGCCCTTTGGTGCCTACTAGACAGGTAGCAGCAGACAAGGGGTGCCACGCATCGGGGTGTGGTATGAATGGGACATAGGAGTAGGCAACTCGAACACAACTCGTTCATGCTACACAACAACCAAGATGCTCACCCTCGCCAGCGTCCTCCGTAGCGGGTTGTGTGGGCCTAGCAGCCCCAGCGCCCGCCCCTGCAGCTCCGCCTGCTGAGCTCCCCACACGCCGCCCCAGCACCCCTGCTGATCCTTCCGCCGCCCCTGCTGTTGCTCCCCCTGCTCCTGCTCGCGGCCCTCCCCTGCGCCCCCGCCGCGGCCCGCACCCCCCGCCGCCGCCTCCTTGCCCACGACGTCAAAGTCTGAGTACCCATCGCTATCGCTGCTGTTGTCATCATCATGGAACTGGTCTAGCCGTGGCAGCTGCTCCCCGTCCTCGCCCTTCCCGCGCAGCCCTAACCCACGCTCCGAGGGACCTCCCTCGCCTCCGGACGCGAGCAGCTCGTCCACCCACCAACACGTGTCAACACTGCCACCCGCGTCGGACTCCACCAACGAAGCCTTTGCGGGCAGCAGGGGCGATCCGATGCTCAGGCGAGCTGCGAGAAGCTGCTGGTGGTTGACACGAAGCTGCTCGGAGACTGCAGGGGGTGAGAGCAGCTTAGCGGCCGAGGGGTCCACAGCCACGATCTGCACCTCCCGCCCCGCCCCGCAGCTGCGGCGGGTGTCCAGGGGAGACCTCCGCCCGTGGAGGACCTCCCTTGTCAGCGAGGACCGGCGGTTGGCGGCAGCGGTTGACGGTTGGTGGTGGTTGTACCCCGAGTGGCGCATGCGGAGGCCGTACGAGCCGCCGATGTGGGCGGGGCCGCTGTCGTGCGATGGCAGTTGGTGGTCGTGGGTTAAGACGTCAGCTGCTGTGGGTGTGTGTACTAAGCTGGTGGGCATTCCTCCAGATGTACGGGCAGACAGCCGCAGCAGTAGCGCAGGAGCCGGGTTCGCCCTGGGCGCACCGTCAGGGGTGACGGCAGTCAAGCTGGGGGAGGCTGCGGTGTGCATCGCAGGTCGGCCGAGGCGCGAAGCCTCCCTGTCCGCCGCCTTATTGGCGCGCCTCGGGGTGGCATTGTGGCTACGAGGGGTGCGGTCCCCGTATGCGGCTGCGGCAGACCGGGAGGTAAGCCACTCGGGCTCGCTGCTGCAGCTGTTGGTGCCACCGTTGTGCGCCACTTGGTGCCCATCCTTCGTCAAGTGGGGGGAAAGCAGGGGCGAGCTGGGGGCCTCTTGCACCCAAGCCACTGCATCGTCTCCTGCTGCTGCTGCTCCTGCTGCCGCCTCGCCCTCCAGGGCCTCGTCAAGGGGGACGGAGAACACGGTGGGCACGTGGGGAGGCGTGGAGCAGGGGCCGTACACGTAGGCGCCCTGCCCCAGTCCCATGGCGTCAGGGTACGGGTAGCTGCTGCCGGTGTGGAAGCCGGTGCACCCGGTGTGGCTTAGCTGCAGCTGCCCCGCTGCTGCCGCCGCCGCCACGGCCCCGAAGCCCACCACCCCTGAGCCACCCACATGCAGCTCCACGACAGGGGCAGCAGCAGCAGCAGCTGCTGCTTTGCCTTCTGTAACTGCATCGCCCTCGGCCAGCACCTTGTCAGCCCCTTCCTCCTCCTCCTTCCCGCAGCCCTCGCTCTCGTCTGCTTCACCTTCCTCATCCACCTCTCCCTCAAAGTGGTCAAGCAAGATGGCCAAGAAGAGGTTCAAGATCATGAAGTTGCCGGTCACGATGACAAAGACGAAGTACAAGGCGGCCCAGGGGGTGGTGCCCCGCATGGCGGCGTGGAGGGGGTCCGCCCAGTTGTCGAAGGTGAGCACCTGGGGATGGCGCGGGGCGTGAGGATGAGGGCGTGAGGGGACGAAGGCGAGGGGTGTCGCAGGGAGTGAGAGTGAGGGCGTACCCATGTTGATACTTTCTGTAATATACCGATGCAATGCTGCTACTACAAGGCGTACGTTGTGGGAATTCATGCATGCTGGGTGCACGACCAAGAAGCGAGGCTGCTGTACATGAACTACCATGCAAGAGCAGGCACGGTTCACGCCTTTCCTCGCCAACGTATGGGGCCTGGTTCGTTGGGGCTAGCGGTGGTGCTCTAGCACGCCGCGGGGTTGACCGTATCTACCCACAACGACCAACCGCTCGCGTACCTGGAAAACGGTTATAAAGCCGTTGTAGACGTTGTCGAAGTTGGCGCGGACGATGTTGGGCCGGCCAACCTGCAGATGTACACGGGCATGGGCCGGTACCGGTGGTTAAGCTGCACCCGGAATGCCTCATGCACGTGGATGTCAAGGAACTCCGCCCAGGGGAAGCAGTCCTTCCCAGAATGAGGGGAAAGACCGGACGCTGGCTACCTCTCAGGGCACACCACAGCAGGGGCGTGCCCACCTGCCCCACAAACAGCACCCCGGGGTGCCCCGCCGCCAGCCGCCCCAGGCCCTGGGTGTCGTTGGCAGCAGCCAGCGCCGTCGCCTCCGCCGTGAGGGAGCGGGGAAACACCTCGCAGTACGCCTGCGTGGGCGGACACGAGCAGAACATTTCCATTATGCTTCAAACAAGCACCGTTACGTACCATAAAATGTAGCGCTGCGTGCAAGATTTGAGCATGCGCGTGCCGATTACGCGCATTGGTGTGTCAGGAGTGGGTGCTGTTTAACGGCGACTCACAGGAGCACCCGAACGCAACCCACGAGCCCATCCCCCTAGCACGGTCAGCAGGTACAGCAACCGCATCACCTGCACCCATAAGCATGCGCCCTCCTGTAACGCTGTGCCTTGAGGCCCTGCCTGCCTTCCCAGGGCCCACCTGTCCGTTGTACGGGCTGCCCTCCGCCGCGAACCAGGAGCCCACTTGGGGCGCCTCGCACTGCATGTGGATGGAAGGGCGCAAGGGGGTAAGTCGAAAGGTAGGTACAGGTAGGTCGAAATTAGTAACACAACAAAATTACACACGCTACATGCACACTCTGCGATCTACAGACAGACACCAGACTGCAGAAAGCATTTACGTTTTCACCAGCACGTGGAACTCATACTTGCTTTGGGTGTCACGTGTCAAACCTCCGTGTCTGCGTGCTGTGTCCCGACCCCCGCCATCCAGAATCCCCGCACTGCTGCCAGCACGCACCGGCACGTAGCAGTCGTAGTGCGCTGGGCAGTCCCGTGGGTCGCCGCCTGGGCACATGCGGCTGGAGCCCTGCACGGCGTCGCAGAAGGCCATGCGGTACGCGAACAGCTGCGTGCCCAGCAGCGAGGCCACGAACAGGAACAGCGCCAGCAGGGCGGTCAGGTAGACGGTGTGCGCCACGGAACTAGCCAGGGTCACCAGGAGACGCTGCGGGGTGTACGGCAATAAAGGCAGGAGAGGGGCAGGGGCCCGGTGCGGGTGATACAGGATTTGAGGACAGAATGGTGAAGAGGAGGGCAGGTTGCTGCAAGCTAGCACACGCAGCATGGCCTGGGGGAACAGACCGTCAGTCCGTTGCAGGGTCGGTGGAGTGTGCGACCTGGTGGCATGCATGAATGGCGGTGTGCGTCCCACAGCAACCCAGGATCACCAGCAGCCGCCGCGGGATACGGGCTCGGCAAGAAGGCAGGACGGAAACGGGGCGGGCCCAGGGGCGCGGCATAGTGCTTACAAAACTTGACGGTGGAGATGACGGGTTGCTGCAGGCTAGCGCACGCAGCGTGCGTGGCAGGAAGAACCTGCCACGCCCCTGGCCCCCGGGCGGGCAGGTTGGCTGGAGAAGGAAAGGCCGTTGGGCTGTGGCAACGTCCTCGTGCAAGCGGTGCACGTTCCACGGGCCCATGTGTCCATACGCGCCGTCGTGTGACGTACCCGTAGGTTGCCCCACTTGCGTGACAGCCGCAGCAGGCGCAGCAGGCGGAAAATGCGCAGCACGCGCAGCACGGCCAGCGTGCCGCCCACCGCGCTGTCGCCCACCGCCAGCTCCACCGCCATGTCCGCCAGGCAGGCCACAGTGATGGCTGTGTGGGAGGGAAGAGACACGAGGGGCAGGAGCCAAAGCACACCAAACCAGGAGCTTGACAGGACTGCGTATGTTGCAATAAGACTGTGACTGTGCGGTTGCAGGTTAGCTGCCCGGATAGCTACCGTCGGCATCCTGACCTCTGCGCCCTCTGGCAAGAAAGGAAGGCAGGCATCGGGTGAAGATATGGACACGCCTCAAGCTATCATGAGGATGAGGCGCCGTCGAAATGTTACCCCTTGTGCAATTCCTTTACCCAACCCTCCCTGCCACCCCCAGGGCAACGAGCCACCCACGCTCACCCCTCCTCCTCCATCCCCACCTGCGTCCAGCACGTTGAGGGGCAACCGAAAGTACGGCAGGCCCTGCCCAACCACCATAACCGCCGTCTCCACCACGAAGTACATCGTGAAGACGTAGTTGGCGGTCTGGTTGAAGCGCTCCAGGGCGTACGGCATGCCATACCTGCAAGCACGCGGCAAGCAACAAAACGCACAACTCGGGACACGGGACTCGGGGCACGGACGCACCCCACACGCCCCGTACGCACCCGCACATTCCTGCATGACAGGCAGCGGCTACGAAGACAGGAATTGCCCCTTTGCGTACCCCTAACCTGCGCCGGCGAGTATGCGTACCAAGCAGTACAGTGCGGCACGGTACGGCACCCACCACTCCAGGGCCAGCACCACCGCACTGGCGCAGATGACCACCAGGCCCAGCAGGTCCAACCACCGGGACGTGGACACCGCCCTGCACACGCCCCGCACGCGGCCCGCCAGCCCCCGGGGGCTGCAGCCGCCCGCCGGCACCGCCGGTACCACCTTCACCGCCGTATCAGCTGCCGTACAGCTGCCAACCGACGCCGTGATCTCGATGGCGTACGGACTGGCTGAGGCCTTCGGCAGGCCGAGCGGGGTGGGTGGTGCTGACGTGGCGAGGCCGTCACTCGTGACGACGCTGGCGGCGTCGCCATTAAGCTGCTGCTGATCCGCTGCTTGCTCCTGCTGCTCTTCCGAGTCCTCTCTGTCCTTTGAGAACTGGAGGTAGATGACTGCTAGCACGAGGTTGAGCAGCAGGAAGGAGCCGAGGATGATCTGAGGAGTACGGCGGGCACGCCCGGCAATGGGGTTAACATGCAGCAGGGTTGCTGTCATCCTCAAGCTGGACAGTCGGCGAAATGCTGGTATAGACACCCGTTGATGGCACGTAAGGTACAGGTCTGGTTGTTTGGTAAGGGTGCGTTGGTGGCGACGGGTGTTTTATTGGTAGGGAGTCAGGTGAAAGGACAAGCAGCTCGATTGGTGGTTGACCCTGCAGGTCCACCCAACATATGAAGATAGCGGTTAGGATAGGACGAGAACCCAGGGGTGTTGCCGTTTAGAGCCCAAGACACTTACCATGAGCCAGAAGATCGGAAACACCCAGCTGCTAACGGCATCTTGGGCATTGTACATGATGAAGGACCAATCGCACATGGTCAAGGCCTGTGGGGTAACAAGACATTGTCAGGGTCAGCGGGGCAACAGGTTGGAAAAAACAGGAAGGATAACTAAAAAGGTGAGGCTCTGCAGACAGACAGTGGAAGTCCATGAAAAAACAAGCGAGCTGAGGTCTTAGCAAAGAGAGGGCAGGCGTGCGAACCGAAGGGTGAGCAGCAGCTTACCGGTATACGAGGACCGACAAAGATCAGTGCATCACGATACAACCACGGCCGAACGATACAACCACGGCCGAGTGGCAGTGAGCAGCCACTACGCAGACGGTCTGCCGTACCTGCCGTCAATCCCTGTGCTCACATTCCCCGCACCCCGCCCCAGGCCCCATGCCCCATGCGGCGCCCTACCTGGAACACAGACAGGAAGCCCCACAGCATGTGGTCATAGTGCCGGAAGCCGCTGCCCGGGTTGTGCGCTAACACACACCACTGCGTGGAGCCGCAGCTGTGTCCCGAGCTGGGGTCGGGCCGGAAGCTGCTGCTGCTGCCGTCCACCGACCCGGGGGTCAGCAGGTAGGTGAAGCCGGAGGCGCCGGACGCGTCGGGCAGGCCTGCAGGGTGCACACGTGGCAGCGTGAGCGGCAGCAATGGAAGATGCCTTGCGCCGTTCCGCCACTGAGGTGAGGGACGTCCATCACTAGTTGCGCAACGTCGCTCCTCGGACCGTGACCCACCCCAATGGCCTGCATACACCTGCATACACCTGCATACAAATGTGCGCTTGCTACACTGGCTAGGCCGTGCTGCGGTACGCCATGTGCCTGGTGCTTCGATCACCTTCAGCAGACAGGGAGCCCCGCCACCACAGCTCCACTGTGTCCGAGGCCGTCTGCATCGCCGTCGGCAGCATGGGCCCGTTGCACACCCGGTCGTCGTCCGCAAGGGCCCAGCGCTCCAGGGAGGCAGGCACCGCGCCCGCCACTCCGCCCCAGGTGGGGACGGTTATGACGGTTAGGTTGGCGGGCGTACCGTCGGGCGGGTAGAGGGCTTCGGTGGGGTCGGACAGGATGGGCTCGGCGCAGCTGCATGGGGGATGGAAAAGGTGTGAAGGGTAGGCGCAAGGTGTGGGGCTAAGGTGACGAAGCGGTGCGAGTGAGCGGGCGCGGGAATGGCGCATGCATCAGGTGGTGTCTTGACACAGTGCCGTACGGGAGGGTGCAGGGGTGGCAGGTTGTCGTACGCTGGCGCACGTGGACAGATCGGCACTCACCGGTACCGCATCGCCCCCGCGAAGAGGTTGGTGTTGATCGCTCCGAAGAGCACCAGGTGGAAGGCGATGAGCACGGCCACAGAGGCCAGGCGGGGCACGGCGTGCAGCAGCGTGTCCATGAGGTGCTGCGGGTGTGGGTAAAGGGGAGGAGTGTGTATAAGCAATACCTCTGCGGAAGTGTGCAGGACGAGCACCACAGTGCTGGTGAGGCGGGGCACGGTGTCCAGCTGATACGGACGTGGGGTGGGAAGAGGGATGAGTCGCAGGGTAGGGCTCATAGCTGATCGCGCCAAAGGCTGACAACATGGGCATGCAACGGGCACAGCCTCTCGGACGACTTCGCTTACGCCGTACACTACCGTACGAAACCAGGCAGCAGCCGTATCAACGGACTCACCCGCAGCTGTGGGACCTTGTTGATGGCACGCAGCGGCCGCAGCACACGCAGCGCACGCACGGCCGTGGCCCCGCTGCTGCCCGCTCCCGCCGCATCCACCCAGCCCAGAACCACCACGATGAAGTCCAGCACGTTCCACTTGCTCCGAAAGTACGCCTTGAGCTTGCGTTTAGATGATGTTACTGAAAAGCTGTTCCCTCCTCCTTGGTCAACCCCGCCGCTGCCTCCAAGCGCTACCCCACGCTCCGCTGCCGTCTCCTGCCTTGGCACACCGCCGTTGCTTTTGCTGGGCAGGACAAGGGGCGTGGCGAAGGCAGGGCGGGCTTTGGTGCCCTCACTGCGGGTGCCACCGGGCGGGCTCGAGCGGGGGATCCACGGAGGCGAGGAGCAGGAGGAGAAGCCCCACACGCCCATGGCCGCCATGCGGAGGGCGGCCTCGGCCGTGAAGGCCACCAGCCACACCCACTCGGCAACGGCGAGGCCGCGGCCCAGGGCCGTGTCCTGTGTGTAGCGTATGCAGTGCGTTGCAGGAGAAGGCATGAGGAGGGCACAAGAGGCGGTGAGTCAGGGTGAGCAAATGGAGTTCCAGAGATGGGCGATCCAGTTGCTAACGCAAGGGGACTCATGCAGGAGAACTGCCATCGTCGAAGCGTCCCCATCGTGCAACACACACGTGCCCTGCGTGCGTAACAGTGCACGAGTCATGTCGTTGGCATAAAGCAGGACGAGCTTGTTCCGTACAGCGCCTAGCTTGGCGCCTGCAGGCCCCGCCCACCCAATGCTGGCCCCCTACGCGCGTGCCACACGACACGTGGCACGCGTGTCATGGCCACGTGCCATGGTCAGCCCCGCCAGCACAGAGTCGTACACGCACCTCGAAGCCTGGCTTGGGGTTGTACAGCGCCAGGGTGATGCAGTTGCCCACGATGCAGCATAGCATGAGGCTGCGTGGGGAGGCAGCAACGGCAAGGGAGCGAGGGCGCGGGTGAGCCAAGGGTGTGCCACGAACAGGAGCCAACGCTCCTACTGCACATGACCTGCGCATGGCAACATGAAGGACGTGGCCCATGCTGCAGTAGTACAAGCTCGTGCCTTTGAGGTGCTTTGAAGGGGCTATGCGATAGGTTGCTTACCCCTCGAATAGTTTGCTGCAGACAATGGCGACAAAAAGCCTCCGCAGCAGATGCGCCGCGTGGCAGAGGCCGCGTGGCTTGGCATCGCGGGGGAGCTCGCGGGGGAGCAGCCACAGCGACCAGTCTACAAAGTCCTGAGAGACATCCTGAGCAGCATACATTTGCATGCGGCAGGTGTGGGTGAGTCTGTGTCGAAGGCGAGTTCGTAGACTCCCACAGACTGAGTCGGTCAGTCGGGACCTTGTGGTGGCATGCAACCTCGCACAGTGAGCACCGCGAGTGCGTCGCGCAGGGGGATGACTCCGCGTTCCAAATCACGTTGCATGATTATGAAGCCACATTGCAACGTGGTGCGTATTGCTGACAAGTGCGAGCAGGTCTGAGGCTGGCGCGGCAGATGTTCCCTCCGCCGACGACACTTTCAACGCACCTCATATGGCGCTGGCTTCGCATTACTTGCAAGCCATTTTACGCATTTGAAGTGCTGGGGTTGCATGGCTGAGCTTTGATCTTGACAAACCCAGCAGTTTATCGTCGAAACGCGGAGTGCATCGACCAGCAGCAGCCGGCTGTGATGATCACCAGTGCAGATAGCATGAGGACCTCACAAGCACACTTAAAAAGACTCAGCGCGCGCAGGGATCCTGTTTTAGGGGTGTCATGCCCGCCACACGTGAAGTACTTGAAATACTTGGCACCTCGGCACAACACCCCCTACTACACACATGCGTCTTCTCTACAATGTCATCGATGCCTCCAGGATTCGCAACAGCCCGAGGCCTGATCTGCACTAGGCACTCGCGTTTCCCAACGTACGGCGAGCGAGCGCGAATGGCCTTCGCACCCGCCACTTTGTTAGACCGCGCAATGATACAAAGCGCTTGGCTAATGGTTATAAGAGTATGGATTGGTATCGTATAGCCACTGCATACTGTACGGTGCATGATGACTAGAGCTGAAGGGGTAATCTGGGTCACGACCTGGGTCTCCAACCGGGGGCCACGTACTCTTCCAATCACGTGCGTGGCAAAAGTGCAAAAGGGGCATGCCACTAAACAGGTGCCTCATTTGCTCGGTCCACGTAAGAAGCGAATATGACTTTCATAGACACTCCGCTTGGCCCTAACCAAGCACGGCACATCGGTGTAGGCGCACAAGCCCCCAAGCGACATGCAAGGCCGCTCAGGAGCCCCAGAGTTGCTGCCCTTATACCGCACAGGGGCCAGGCCAACGCCCGTGGCCCTTGAAGGCCTGGCATCCCTCCATTCGTGTGTCCCGCACCGCGTTTCCAACACGTGCGTTGGCGCACCTGTGCTTCCAGGGGGCACGGGGAAGGGGTCATGCACCACCCACACTCAAGTCAGACTCCACTCTGATTCCGCCATCCTAAATCGCCCAGGCAAGGCCTATGTGCTCAAGTAAGGCTTTCCAGCCGTCCTCCTGACTTACCGGCAACCACCCTGCCCTGACACGCCGTACGCGTCCTTCCCTACACGCTCTTTCTCCTTAAAGACCCATGCGCCCCTGCCAATCGGGTGGTGCCCGGTACGACCTTGCCACCCATGCGTCTACCGACCTGTCGTACATAAGCGAGTTACAGCGCATACCCCCGAGTCTTCCTATTGCACTTCCTGCATTCACCTGCCCGACCCCTCCCGCTGTACGACCCCTGCGTACAAGTACCGCTGTACGAACCCCGGAAGGGGACCCAGCTCGTACCCCATGGCCCCCAGTACGACGCGGTACACCACGTGCAGCAGGAAGCAGTACAACGTACTGTTGACCGCCAGCGTTGACCCCAGCATGCAGATCACCGCCAGGGGGGAGGGCGCCCCGGTCATGCCCAGCGCGGCCGTCAGCTGGTCCTGTGGGAACGAGGGAAACAGACGGGGTTGAGGCGCTATGGGCCGCGTGGGGCGCAAGAGGTGTGCCGGCGGTACCAGTATGAGGGGCTACTTGAAGCGCGAGGAAACAGATGTGGGGGGCGGTGCAAGAGAGTGCAGGCTGGCAGTCATTGTGCTGTCAGTATTCAGGGCCCACACAGGCTGGCCCTACATCAACGGCAGCACCCGCCAGGGAGTCCAGCATACTGTACAACTACCGGCACGAGAACCTCATGTCCGCGCGAACGGTAACTAGTAACATACACTACACGAGCCATTAACCCACGCGCTCCCTCGCGCCCCAACCCACACGCACCAGCATGTTGTAGACGTTTGACAGCATCAGCGCGAACAGGTTCTCGTTCATGGTAGCCGACGACAGCACCAGGTACAGGAACTGCCCCGCCATGCGTACGGCGGCGCCCGCCGCCACGCTGCCCCAGAAGGGCACACGCGCCGCCCACAGGCTGCCCAGTGTGGCGGCCAGCAGGCCGTGGATGCACACGTAGGTGGCGGCGCGGAGGGGCCCGAGCAGGACTGCGTGTTGGAGAGGCGACACGGGGAGGGTATTGCGTGTTGAGGTAGGGTGCAGGGTCGCAGAGGAGTTGGAGCGCAGGGCCCGAGGGCCAGGGTTGAGATACCGATAGTACACGTAAGGAGAAACAGGTGGCGGCGGTGGTGGCGGCGGCCGTGGTTCATGGCGTGGATGTTGGGAACATTGAGAGTGCGTAGGTTCGTAGGTACTAGGGGGCCGGGTGGGCATGGGGCACGGGTGCAGGCACGGCGGCAGGATGCCCAGGGTAGGTTGGTGGCAGGGAGTCCTGCGTTCTTCTATTTGGGGCCATGGCCTTACCATCCCACAGCCCGTGGACACGTCGGGACATAGGTAGGCCAGCACGCGCAGGGCACGCCTTTCAGCCCCCGCTTCCCTACCACCCCGTACGCCCGCCATTGAGCACCAAGCCCGTAGCAGCCAAGCCTTTCATGGCCCTCCAGCAGCCACACTGCAAAACCCACGTCCCAGGTCCCAGGCCCACTGTTCCCTAACACCTTCCCCTCGTTATCCCACCGATGAGCAATGGAACCAGCCGCGTTCCATGGTCTTCTATTGCCCACTCTCCCAGCCAAACAACAACACACAAGTCCCATGACGCAGGTCCTACTCCCTGTCCCTTGCCCTTCGTTAACCCACACACGAGCAGCAAGACCCCGGCAGCCTTCCAACCCACCACACGAGCACACACCCGTGCCCGTGCTCCTGTTCCCCTCCCGTGCACTTTGGGATCGCAACCAGCCTCCCTCCGACCCTCCGGCCCTCCAAGCTTTTTGCACTCTGCAGCACATACTGTTACCCCACCCATGAGCAGGAAGCCCGTGGCCGCCATGGTCTTCAACAGCCTCCAACACTACACGCGCCCCAAGCCCCAGGCCCGCGTTTACCACCCGCAGTCCCTCATTCTAATGCCCACCTATGAGCAGGAAGCCCGTGGCCGCCATGGTCTTCCACCCCGACCACGCGCCCGATCTCAGCGCCGCCAGCACCACCGGCAGCGGCAGGAAGTATCCCAGCGTGTTCTCCAGCTTGAGGATGGTGGACAGCAGGTAGGCCAGGCCGGACACGGCGGCCAGCATGGCGGTCTCCACAAGGGCCTGGGCGCGTGGGTTAGCAAGGGTTGTGGGTTACAGGGTGTGCATCAAGGGGAGGGGAGGCGGAGGTCAGCAGGGCGGTCTCCTCGAGGGCCTGGGGCGTGGGTTAGGAAGAAGTGTGGGTTACAGGGTGTAGAGATAAAGAGGGGATCTCCTCGAGGGCCTGGGGGCGTGGGTAGAGGGTTGCGTGCACTCTTGGGTGTCGTTGAAGGATAAGGGTGGAGATAAAGCCGGCTGGCAGGGCAGCCCCAGCACGGCCTAGTTGGGGTGCTGACCTGAAGTGGGGCGTGGCGTGGGGATGGGGTCAAAGGTGCAGGGAGAGGGTTGTGTGGGATGGTGCGGCGCCGATAACCAGCTCTGCCGCTGCATCGCCCCTCCTCCACCCACAGCCGCATGCGCACATACAGTAACTCCAGTGCGGGGCCATGAGGGGGAGAGCAGCTTTGCGGTGCTTAGTCAGCCGCTAGAGCACCATCAGTCCACGAGAGGTTGCATTCTACGGTGACAACACCTTTGCACCACAGGTAGCTATCATAATCACGCTTTCTTGCAGCTTGCTAGCATGACCGTCTAACATCTCACCCTAGTGTCCGCAAGGGTGTAGCACGTGGACGGCTGGTCAAGTGGGGACGTGGGGGAGGAGCCCTCTCCCGACGAGTCTGAGGAGGAAGACCCCAGTGCACGCTCGCTTGCTTTGGGCTGCTGGCACGTGAGCCGTCGGCTTCGAGTGTGGGAGTGGCGATTTTGCTCTAGGGTCTGCGTCAGAAGGTACTGTATCCCTTGTGGGCATGCCGACTGGCTGGTGGGCTTGAGGGGTCCAGGCGCACCCAGGGATGCTGCAGGTTGCACTCTGAGCTGAGTGTGCTTGTGATTACTTCCTAAGCTGCATCTTGATATATGTAATATGCTACAAGAGGGTGCAAGGCCGCGCTGCGGCTGAACAGGGCCAAGCTGCGCCCTCCCGTGCACCGACGGCACATAGGCGGACATGATTGGGTATATAGGTCAATCTACATACAGCTAATGTGCATGTCAAATTGGTTGTTATGGCAGCATGTCAGCCATAACGCTCTCACACCAGAACCGCTCCGAAGCACAGTCAGAGTCCGAATGCATGCAGCTGCGCGGATCCTTCTGTGTAGTCCGGCAAACACAGTCGCTGTATCAATGCAAGCTTTTACATAACCTGCAGTCCATGTGACGCTTTGTTGCAGCCTGCTGTAAAAGGACAGACGACGATCCCCTGGGCTCTGCAAATTTGCTGGTCGTGTGAACGTATGGACAACAGTCATTTGGACCGCTACATAGCAACATACTTATTATAGCTTTTGTCACCAGGCGTCGGTCATGCCACGAGGAAGGAAAAAGCAGGAGCTTATTGAGGTGGAAATCCATGAAGATGTATGGGCTCAATGCGATGGATGCCAAAAATGGAGAAGGCTTCCGCCAGGGACGGTGCTGGATGAAAGCCAGCCATGGTGAGTGACCGCAACACGGTGGTCGATGAACGATGGGGGCATCGTTAAACGCTTCATGTGCTATTGACAGAGCAATTGCATCAGGAGCTTTACAGTCGGGTGGTTGGCAAGGCTGCCGCCTGCTCGGGAGTCATTTTGCACGACCGTCGAGAGCTTATCTGCTTACCCGGAACCTGGTCCGTTTGCAGGTACTGCAGACAAAATCCAGACCCGAAGTACAACGACTGCTCGCTGCCGGAAGAGGTGCGGGCCCGACGTGGATGCGCCATGCGTGCACACAATTGCCCGTCAAAGGCGTGCCCGCCTCGGCCCTCTGCAACTGGCTTGCCCACACCACCTTGCACGCAACGCTGGACTTGTTGGGTGGGAGGGACCTCAATTTCCTTCTTGTCCATTTGCGTTGTGGTGTTGCAGCACCTAACTGCACTCCCAAGAACGGCAGTGCGGCTGCCAACCACACAACACATGAGCGCAGAAGGGCATCGGGTACAGCATCCATACTCACGTTCATGTACTGCTGCCACATCCATGCATCACCTCCTTCGACCCCCAGGACTGGCAGAAGTCAGGTGACCAGGAAATTGACGCCACCCTAGCCGCAAACCTCAAGGCGTAAGTCACTTGCTGTTGTACGGTAGCCTGTTGCTGCTAGGCCAGACTGTGCATACGGCATGTCTGGGATCTCCCTGTCCAGCATTCGCGTCCTCGTATCCCACCCGTCTTTGCCCTGGCATCAGGGCTGCCGGCTGCAGCCAGCCCTTCTCTATCCTGGCCCAGGTGCTACATGTCCTGTACCTGTCCGTTCCGCACTGCACTTGCCCGCAATGAGGCAATCTTGAACGCCCTTCTGCGCTTTTACAATGCCATGCCTCTTGTCTCTACGAACTGCCCCGCAGTGAGGCGGCCAAGAACGCATTGAAGAAGCTCGCTGGGCATGACCTCACTGGCGGGAGCGGGCGGGGCAGGAAGCGGAGCGGTAGGTGTTAGGACGCCGCACTGCACGGTATGCATCTACCGCAACAAGGCGCCTCCGTCATTACCGCGGCTCCTACGGGCACTGAACAATGAGACTCACTGCGACGCGCGCTGCCCGATAGTAACGCTTTGTTACAGCCGTAACTCCACGCGGTGCGATGTGGCAAGTATTGGTCCACGCTTGCAGCTGTGTAGCCGACCAGCGCTTTTGCTGCACTCTCGCCTCTACCCCGCAGAATCTACGGACATTGGGCTGAGCATGGGCTTGCTGGTGAAGCGGCAGAAGCCGCTGCCAGGTGTGTATTCCCCAGGGGCTTGGCAAAGGCAGGGGCAGGGGTGTGCCAGCGACTGGTGGAAGCTGTCCGCCAGCGCAAAGCTGTGAATCACTCCCGGCAGCACTGCTGCATTCCATGCTGTCACTGCAACTGCAGCAGCAATGAGCTCGACACAGCGCCCTTAAGGCGCCCCTGCATGTCACTTCCGCTAAAACCCACGCGACTGCTTGTGCCCATCCGGTGCGTGTGTCCAGGTTCCCTCGGCGAGGGCAAGGGCACCAGGTCCGCCGCCGCCACGCCGCCACCGCCGTCGCTGCCGCCACCGCAGCCTGTCGGTGCCGCCGCTGCAGCGGCCGCATATGCCGCCGCCACGCCGCCGCCTGCGGCCCTGGTCCCGCTGCAGCACCTCAACACCATCTTCCCGTCGCGCTCGGAGGAGCTGAAGGCGCTTACACACGGCTGCACACGGCTATTGGTGGGTGTCTCCTGCTCTGCCTTGTGCGCGAGCGCTAACTGCCAATACTGCTCCACCCCAGATGCGCGGGCTGGATCATAAACCACAGGTTACGGTCGCCGCTCCCGACACCCTCTTGCCATCCAAAACCGTTGGCCCCAGTCCCATCCCTGACAAACCTGCAACTCACATGCACGCAGAACAACGGCGGCACGTGGGAGCCGACACGTGCCGGTGCCGTGCTGTGTCACGAGCACGTGGTCATCCCGCAGTGGTTCTGGAGCGCCATGCAGGCGCTCGCGCCCCAGGCCGCCGCCCTGGCCAGCCAGGCGGTGGAGGTGATGACGGCGGCGCAGTACAGCGGCGGCGGCGGTGCGGTGGGCGCGGGGACGGGCGCGGCGGCGCAGCAGCAGCATGCGGAGGTGTACGTGCGGCTGGCGATGATGGCGGCGGCGAGCGCCATGCAGGCGATTGTGAAGTCGCTGTCGCAGTCGGGTGGGGAGACGGCGGAGGACGTGGCGGCGGCGGTGGCGACGGCATTCAAGCCGCCGGGGGCGGCAGCGACGGTGGCAATGGCGGTGCCAGCGTTGCTGCCTCAGCCGGCGCAGGAGCAGCTGCAGCACCAGCTGCTGCCGCCGCAGCAGCACCAGCAGCTGCAGCTGGCTGCCCCGGCGGCTGGTGTGGTCGGGTCCGGGGGACACCCGTCGAGTGCAGGGCCGTCCGGCATGGGTGGTGGGCTCAGTAGTAGCCCAGAAGGTGTTGCACAGCAGCAGCACGCAGGGGCTCACCTGCAGACGCAGCAGCATGTGTCACAGCAGCAACCAACCGAGATGCACCAGCCACAACCTCCGCCCCGGTCGCAGCAGCTGCCGGCACAAGTGCAGGTTCCGGCAGGCCCTCCCATGGACGCCCCGGACGGGGCAGCTGACCGTGCATCAGCTCAAGTGGTGACGGATGGCGCGGGGCCTTCTGGGGGGCAGCAGCAACAGCGGGAGCAGGTGCCACTGCAGCAGCGGCAGGAGCCGACGAAGCCGCAACAGCAACAGCAGCAGCAGGTGCCACTGCAACAGCTGCAGGAGCCGCCGCAGCCGCTACAGCCGATCAAGGCGGAGGAAACGCAGCAGCCGCCGCAGGCGCCCCAGCCGGCCAGGGTAGCGGAAAGGGTGCAGCCGCCACAGCCGCCACAGCCACCCCCGCAGCCGCCGCAGCCACCCCCGCAGCAGCAGCAGCAGGAGGTGCAGCACCCTGCGCCTCAGGTGAAGGCTGAGGTCGGGCCTACACACAGCGATGGCCAAGCCCAGCGGCAGCAGCAGCAACAACGGGACACAAACCACTACCAGGAGGGCAGGACGGCCCCTCCGCCGCCACACCAGCATCCACACCATCCGGAACAGCAGCGGCAGCAGCAGCAGCAGCCGGCTGTGGGGAGGCAAAATTCTGAGAGCCGTAGCCGCAGCGTTAGCCCCCCCGTGGGCCGCGCCGACCCTGCCGCGGGCCGAAACGGGGGTGGCGCTGATGGAAGCAGGAACACTGCAGCGGCCGCGGCAGCAGCAGGCAACTCCTCCGCTGGCGGCGGGAGCAGTGCGGGCGGCGGCGGCAGCGGCAGCGGCCGCAGGGCGGTGTCTCCGGACGCCGCTGCTGCACCAGGTAGCGGGGCAGACGCAGCGAGTGCGCCGCTGCCGCCACGGCGCCGGGAGCGTGAACGCGAGCGGCTGCGAAGCAGTGACTACGAGAAGTTGCGGCAGCAGCAGCAGTCGGGCGCGGGCACGCCGTCCAAGGGGAGCCAGCCGCCTGGGCTTGGAGACCACCGGAACCACGGGGGCGAGCGGGAGCGGGAAAGGGAGCGCGACAGGAGGGAGGGCAGCCGAGAGCGGGAGCGAGAGCGAGACAGGGACCGAGATTACTACTCGGGAGCGGAGCATGGGTACCGGGACGAACGGGGGAGACAGGGCTCGGCCCCACACCACCAGCACCACCATTCGGGCGATGCGCGGCGGCCCTACGCGCCTCAACACCAGCACCACTCAGAGCGCGACCCCTACACGCGCGGCTCGTCCCGCGAGCGCGAGCGGGACTCGCACGACAGCAGGCAGGGATTGGGGCCGGGAAGTACGGCAGGGTACGGGAGGGACCATCCGCAGTACGACAGGGGAGGAGGTGGAGGCGGCGGCAGGGGAGGAGATTACCGCGACGGCCGCGGCTGGTCGCGCGACCGTGAGCGGGAGCGGGAGCGAGAGGGGTACGGCGGCGAGTGGGGCCGAGGGGGGCAGCAGGGGTACGGCCATGGGCACGACCCGTACGACGACGCGCACGGGCGGGGGTCGGGACACGGCAGCTGGGACCGGGAACGGGACCGGGATAGGGACAGAGACAGAGACCGTGACCGGGAGCGGGATGCGTACGGCAGGCGTGACGGGTATGGCGGCGGCGGCGGTGGAGGGCCGTACGGGGGGGCTGCGCCGCCTCCTCCACCCCATGGCGGTCGGTCTCACTACGGGCAGCAGCCATCGGGACCCCCTTACGGCTCGAATGCCCGCGGTGGCCCGGGGCCCACCTCACCTCGCCAGCCGTACCCCCCGGGCCCTGGCCGGCCGCCGTCCAACTCTCCCGGACCCAGCTCCCCGCCGCAAGGGCCCGGGGGGTACACGCAGCGGTACCCGCCACACGGGGGCCCGCCGCCGCCTCCGGGACCCGGCGGCCCAGCGGCAGCGGCGGCGGCGGTGGCGGCGGCCGCTGCCCAGGGTGCGGCGGCGGCGGGCGGTCCACGTGCCGTTCCCCTACCGCCCTCCCTGCAGCACATGCAGCCAGAGGCCCTGGCCAAGCTGCTTAGCGACCAGGGCCTGGCAGTTAAGGTGGTTGCGCCAGGGACCTCCCCTGCTTCCGGCGGCCCGGGGGGACCTCCCCTGGCTGCCGGATCCACCGGGCACTACCCGCCGCCAGGAGGTCGTGGGCCGCCGCCGCCGTCGGGCCAGGGGTACCATCCACCTGCGCCGGGGCAGTACCAGCAGCAGCAACAACAGCAGCAGCAGCATGGTGGCTACGGGGGAGGCGCACCAGCGGCGCAGCAGCGGCCGCCACCGCCGCCACCGCCGTCCAGCAGCGGGCCGCAGCAAGGCATGACCATTGCGCAGATGAGGGCAGCAGCGGCGGCGCAGCAGGCGCGGCGTCAGCAGTAGGAGCAGTATTGGGAGTCGTGGCAGGTAGAACGGTGGTGGCAGGGTTGGGTGTGCACGGTCCCGGCGTGGGGCGCGGACAGCGTTCGGTGCTTAATGTATGTCATGGATGGGGGTGCAGAGGACGGTGGGCAACGGATGGGGGTGCAGAGGACGGCCAAAGCCGAGGCTTAAGGTGACCACGGTATCTCTAGGCGGTTGGTGCACCTGGTGTGACCCCAGGCAGTCGTAGAGCGACAGCCGTTGCATAGCGCACATGCCGTGTGGCATGCCACGACCTGGTCCCGATGTAGGTGTGGGTTGCTGCAACCAGCAAAGGGTGAAAGCTAGGGTGGGGCAGCGGTTGCTTGCTGTGTTTTGTTGGATGGGCCATGAATTAGGGCAGGGTCAGGCATGGCGTGCATGTGGCTTGTGGGACGGAGTCGCCCGGGGTGCGTACACTGCAAGGGTGGCAAGAGGGCGTGTCGTTGTGCACCTGTGGCGCATGTGGTGATGCACATTTCATGACCTCGTATCCAAACAGAACCGCAACGAACGGACCCGCCAAAGGCGGCGAACAGGCCATCCTGGGCCATCAGGCTGCAAGCAGCTGGGTAACTGTCAGGCGTCCCAGGCACACCGTGCTGTCCGGGGCGTTCCCTTCGTTTCAGCAGGTTAGCACGTACTTAAGGGGTATTGTACTTAGGTCCACATCCAGAGCTCCAGGCCTCCAGCCCCGCCCACCCTGGTCTGTAGGACAAGAGCCGTCCATTAGGCATTCTGACGACTACCGGTACCCACCCCTCTTTGCTGTTGCTGTCATTGAAGCGTCTCAAAGGCGTGTGGCCAGGTGCGTGCCCGATGCACCTGGCGGCTCAGGTATAACCACATGCACCGCTCCCCGTGCCGCTGTCTTGGCCGCTGTACCCATGCAATGTCGGCGGGTTGTCGCTGAGTGCAGGCTCAGCGGCTCCTAGTGCACAAGCTGTTGCAGGCCTGGGTACGGTCCGCGCTGCCCGCTGTACCATTCCTTCACGTTGTGTGCAGTAGACTGCATGCCTGCTGCTGCGCATCTTCTGTGGTGTAACCTGATAGTCCCGGATGCCGAGGTCATCTGGCCGAAATGTGTTGAGCATACGGTATGTTACAGGTAGCGAAGTTACCGGTACAGGAAGGCCGTTATGCACCTTGGCCCCTTGCTTGGTTACCTGCCTTGCAAGGGGAAGCACCGTCAGCGTGCCTTGTATGCTCGTAGGGGAGGCGTAAGAGTTGTCCCAACGAAGGTGACGGTGCAGGGACGACCAAACACGCATGTAGCGCTGTGTGAGGCGAACTTCAAGAGCGTGCGCCGCGCGGAGGTACGTGTGCGTGACGTGTATCGTATGTGTTACGCCAACGTACCGCCATAGAAAGTGTGTGCAGGCAGGTGCAGGTGCACATGCAGGGTGCACGAGATGATGCGTATGCGAGTGGCATGGCATCGTCAAGGAGCTCAGATTGTGAGTGGTGATATATAGAGTTTGTCGGCATGGCTTTTGTTGGAATTTCGCCAATACACCGAACGAGACTTAATAACCATCCTAGCTCCGTTGTGCCGTGCAGTGCTGGGCGAAGGACACGTGCCATGACGTCCGTGGGTATGCACAGGTATGCAGCCAGAGCACAATGCTTGGTGCAACGCATACACAGGCATGAAGCACCTTACCTGACAGCACGGCTCCGGCTCCGTTGTGGGCGTCAAGAGACACAGGTGGACCACCAGCTCAAACCGCTTACACCATGTGCATGGGATACAACATAGCGACCCTTTTGTCCAATCACCAAGCTCTTTTGAGTGAAAAGCACCTCCAAACCTCTCTTTCGACCGCGCTTAAGCGAGAGGCTGTTAATACCGGTTCAGTACGAAGAAAGAATACGTGCAAAAGCTGCCAGACAAGTAGAACAGCGCATCAGCAGGCCGCCAGGCCCGTTTCTACCATCGACGGTGCAACTGCTCTCCCCTGGCACAACAAACCGAAGGGAAAGGAGTGCATGCAGCCACAAGGCGCAACAACCGTCTTTCATCCTGCGTCTCCGTCATTTGCCTCGGCCACGGCGCTTTAAACGCTCACATACAAAGTTTGCCCAGGCGCACGAAGCGCTCAGTCAAAGTGTCGGACAAGAAAGTCAATGCAGATAGCGTTCAGTCGCTTGGGTCATACATGCAGTGGTTGCACGAGGTCATGCAGGGAGTCAGCATTTTCAACACATGTAAAGCCCGACAGGGACACAAAGTGGGTCATGTCCATGCGATCACGGTCAACGTAGTCAACGAAACAAGCAAACAGCCAGGTCAAACCGTTTCATTAATGTACATCACAAGCGCGATACACGCCCTGCACAGCAAAGCACGAAGGGGTTCCGGCCAGACCTGCACTACTCGAGGGTCTTCATCTTCGCAGGCTTCCCGTTGCCCTTGCCCCCCTTGCCCTTCGCGGTCCCCTCCTGACCCTTGCCCCCCTTAGCCCCCTTGCCCACCGCGACCACAACCGGGGCAGCAGAAGTCTTGGACTTGCCGCCCTTGCCGCCCTTCGCCGGTTGAGACTGGGCCTTTGCCTTGGCGGAGGCGGTCTCGGGCTTGGATGCGTTGGCTGCGGGTGTAGCGTCCGGACCCTGCACAGGAGCACGCAACGTACGAGGGCCAGCCGTCAAGTATGCAAGCTTTGGTTGAGATAATGAAAGAGTGTGTGCGAAGAGTATGCTGTACATGGGATAGGCGGGATGGGGCAGTGCAAGGTGGTGCGTGATGCAGGCGGGCGGCGGCAACTGCAATCTTGGCTCAGATTGTGAGTGGTGATATATAGGTTTGTCGGCATGGCTTTGGTTGGAATTCGCCAATACACCGAACGAGACTAAAAACCATCCTTGCCAGGAGCAGCGCCGCGCCGCCGCACGTGCCGAGGACATGCAGACAGCAAAACAGTAGAAGGTGCGCTGCTGTGCGCCGTTATGACACGAATGACACGGGCGGCATCGTGCCCCGCATCAAGGCAGGGCCAGGCGTGTCAAGAACAGGACCGAGCCACAACCACCCCCCAGGTCCACAACCCACCTGTACGCAGGCGAGCACCGCCTCCCACGACAGCCCGCCGTCTCCATAACCGTCGCTGTCGTCCCCGCTGTCCTCCTCCGCCCCCTTGCCCTTGCCCTTCCCCTTGCCCTTGGCTGCCTTCTGCTGCCGCCGCCCGCGCTGCTCGCCCTCTGCCTCCTCATCGCTGCCCCCCACCCTCCGCTTCTTGCCCTTGGCCTCCCGCGCCGGCGCAGCCTCCGCCGCCACCTGCCTCGCCAGCGCGCGAGGCCGCCCCTTGCCCTTGCCCGCCCCTGCCTCCTCCTCGTCCTCCGAAACCACCGGCGACCCCCCGTCCTCCTCCTCACTCTCCTCCTCCTCCCCTTCCCCGTCGCTGCTGCCCCCTTCGCTGTCGGCATCGCTGCCATCCTCATCCACCTCGTCCTCATCGTCAGAGGAGATGGCATCAGGGTCGGCGACAGCACCCTCCTCGTCCGCCGGCTCCTCCTCGCCCTCCTTGCGCTCGTCCTCGGGCATGAAGTAGTCGTGCTGCACGGGGATGGCGGAGCGCGCCTGGGCGGCAGTGGCGCTGATGAGCACCTCGCGCACCGCGCGGGCAGCTGCGGGAAAGGGTGCAGGGTGGCAGATGAAGGGCAGGGGCACAACGGTTAGGCCCATTTCTGGTATCTTGTTGCACTGCCTGGACAACACACAACGCAGCGCAGGCGACAATGGGACGGTGCGCAAAGGAAGAGCAGCTAGCAGCAAACAACTTCAAACCACACATAGGTTCTGCTTACAGCGGCAACCGAAAGCCCCCGCACCTGCTGCGGCCGCCTCCGGCTTGGCCCCGGCTTCCCTCGCCGCGTCCTCCTCCGTCACCAGCTCCTTGGGCACAGGCAGCGCACCAGCACCAGCAGCAGCAGCCGCCTCCTTGCCCTCGCCCTTGCCGCCCTCAGCCCCGGAACCAGCAGCGGCCCCGGGCGCGTCGTCCGTGTGGTCTGGCGGCAGCGTGAAGAACGGCACCTTGCCTCGCTGCCAGTCGTACAGCACCATGCGGGCGGCGGTGTTCAGGTCGGCGTCGCCGCCCTTGAGCAGCTTGCCGCTGAGGCGGGCCAGCTGCGCCAGGAAGTCCTCCGTGTCCGTCCACTCCTTGATCTTGTAGGCACGGCGCTGGAGCAGCGGACAAGGAGGGAGAGAGCGTAGCGGGCAGTGAGATTGAGAAAGAGAAACAAGGGAATGTGAGGTGCTCAGGCGACAGAGCGGTCTTGCGTCAAGCAATGTGCGTTGATGCTCGTATGCGGATGGGTAAGGGGTGCCAGGATGCCAGGTGCGCACGTGTGAGGTGAGCGGCCACGGTGCAGTGTGCGTTGGCGGGCGCGGATCTGGACGTTGGCTCAGGGAGATTCCCACGGAAAGTGTCCTCAGTGCGGACCTCAGATGTCTCTATCTACTAGAATTACATCACCGCCGGGTCCAGATGCAAGGGCCTTGCAACCGCCTTACTTGCCGTACATGCAAGTGCAAATGCGTCACAAAACATCATTTGCATCCCTTGCTCCGGTTGCCGCACAGACCGCACACTGCAAGCCGGGCGCAGGTGTCTAGGTACCAGTAATCACGCACCACTTGGCACCCTGAGACTCACCAGGTACTCGGGCTTGACCCTCTTGAGCACGGGGTCCACGTGGTGCGTGGCGTCCTCCAGGTTCTCCACGCGCACCACGCCCTTGAGCACCAGGTCCGTGGGCGTGTCGTTGGTGCGGTTGTACACCACTCCGGGGCAGTCGATGCAGAAGATGCGCTTCATGAGCGTGATGTACTGCCACACCTTGGTCTCGCCGGGGATGGGCGCCGCCTTGCACACCTGTTGATACACAGTGGCAACAACGGTATGGAGTAGGTGACAAAAGGGTATGAGCGGCGGCCGGGCAAGAAGAACTGAAGGCCTGTCGCATGCGGGCAACCGTGGACGTGCGGTACAGCAGGTGTGGACGAGGGGCTTGTGGACAGAAAAGCGGAGGAGTGGGAGGGAGCGGAGGGGTGCGAGAGCGCGGAGCAGCGCACGCGCACCTTCTTGGTGCGTAGGGTGTTGATGACTGACGACTTGCCCACGTTGGGGTAGCCCACAAAGCCCACCGAGATGGCCTGCTTGTCCGTGCGCAGGCGGGACAGCTGGCGCAGCAGCGACAGCAGCGCGCCCTTTCCGAAGGGGTTGGTGATGGAGGCGTGGAAGGCCAGCACGGGGAAGTCGCGCGACAGGTAGTGCAGCCAGCGCTTGGTAACCCACGAGGGCACCTGGGGGGCAGGAGCAGGAGGGGTGCGACCAGCGAGTGAGGGGCGAAGGAGGGAACGCAAGGTGGTGTGGGGAGCTGGGAGGGGATGGGGGCAGGACGGGCGTTTCAGCCAGAGTGGTTGTTGTAGTCATGCCCGAGGGCAATCGTATGGTACGGACAAGAACCACAGATCATCGTCAACGGCCCGTCACAAGACTAGAGCACATCCGGGCGTACGCGTGGACGCGTCGACGGTGTATAAATTACAACCGGCATGTGCAGCTGGCATAGTGCGTGTGAGTGTGCGCATGTGGTGCGAGTGCAAGGGGCAGCGCCGCGGCGGTGTTTGATCAGCACGAAGTTTGTCTATCAGAGCAACGGGAGTACAAGTGCCATGCTCAGGGTATATTTAAGTTTTAGTTGTGTACCATCATCTCAAAGCCACCGCGCCGGCCCCTGGTGGTTCGTGTGCGCTGCTGGGTGCTGCCTAGTGGTGTGCCAACATTGTGCGAATGCAGCGGGCAAGGGCTTGGGTACGGGACAGCAGTCCTCAGACATCCAAGGAAGGAAAAGGCCGCACCAGCTCTCAAGCCCGGCGAAGGCGAAAGCTCTAGACGGGCCCTGCGAATGGTTTCTGAGAGAAGCCCTGTTTGGAAATATCATCGTCGGACATCCGCCCAACGCCCTTGACCCGCTGTGCGAATGCGTGCAGTGCGAGTGCACGTGCCACTGTCAGCAGCGCTCAACACAGCCACATCCCGAACGTGGCCCCACGCAGTCTCAGCCTAACGAGATTCCACTAAGCTGTTGTTTCGTCACCGAGCAACTCTGAGCGCTTTGTCATCATCGACTGATCAGGGGCCCCGCTCACGCGCACACCAACATGCATAGAAGCACACCCGACACCCCTGCACGCGTCAACCAAAGGAACGTACGACAAAGTGTACAGCAGGGGGCACCCACCAGGTCGCACTTGTTGAGCAGCAGGATGATGTGCTTGTGGCGCAGGTGCTTGCGGATGTGCTGCTCCAGAAAGGTGCAGCGGGTGCCGTTGGGGTCGCGGGCGTCCAGGACCTGGCGGAAGGTGGGAGAGAAGGTGGCGGAAGGTGGCCGGTTAGCAGCGGCGCACAAAGGACACAAGAGGGTACATGAGCCCCGACGTGCTACGCGTGCTCACGCGTGCTTGCTGATCAAGGAGTATATTTTCTGTGTAGTGTATAGAGATTGGGGCTGTCGCATGCTGGGTAAGACCCAAAGGGTAACTGCCCCGACGGGGCTCCCCAAGGCGATGGAATCAGCAGTCGCGCAGCGCGGGCGCACGGAGCAGCTCGACCCCCGAGGGGGGAACCGCGTCAGCGCGCCCGCAGCGTCAGTGTGTGGTGTTGCCGGCGGAACGTGCACCCACGGCGGGCCCACAAGGGGCGGGTGCTCCGAGAGGCAATCCGGGGACGTAGGCACGTCGACCCGGACCCACCACGTGCAGATAACTAGCCACTAGTGTGTGCACAGGAAGTGTTGCCATGTTGGAACGCTACTGGGCTGCTAGCACCCAACCGGGCGCCCGGGACAGCCAGCGCCAACGTACAGCGTGTATTTGGCTCACCTGCACGATCACGTCTGACGAATCGAGCACCTTGTATAGCTCGCCCCAGATACGCTTCGACTGGCCCTTCTCGTACGCCCGCTCCAGCACCTGCAGCGGAGAGGGTATGCCAGAGCAGTTAGCATTACGCGCGTGGTATGGACTGAACGCAAGTGACGTGCACGACGCAGGAACTGTGTGCTACGGCAGCGATGGCAGGCCTGTGAAAGGTCTGGCAAATCAGCATGGTGGAGGGCTGGCAGCAAGGAAGAAGCTCAGGCGGCCACCGCCACTCACCCCGTCCTTCATGTCCTGTAGCTCTCCGCCGGGAGCAACGGTAGCCTCGTCGAACCTGCAAATCAATGAAGAATCGTGTGTTTCAGTGTTTGCCACTGTGCATGAGGTCGGCGCTGTGCACGACACCACGCCAACGCCGACACGAATGCCGCCGCCACCCCCAAACACAACCCAGCACCAGCGCCGCCAGGGCAGCTTACTTTTCGTTCTTGTCGTCCGCTGCTTGCGCCATCTCCTCCAAGCTCTCGATAGCAAGCTTTGGCCGCTTGCGCTTCTTGCCAGGCCCGAAGGTGTCCGCAAAGGGCTGGGTTGCTAGCAGGCTGGCGCGCGCTTGCTTGCCGCCGACCTTCTTCTCGGGGTCCTCTAGCAGCTGCAGCGGAAGCTTCTTCTCCCGAAGGAGCACGGTGTAGGCATCGTTGACCTTGCTGGACATCTCCGTGCGGAACTGGTCCAGCTGCTTCTGACCAATGACACGCGTGTTGCCGAACCAGCGGCGGTCCGGCTGGATGCGCGTTGTCGGGAGGTCCTTGGATTGGTACTCCTGCGTGTACATAGAAGCTATAGTTGTTCAGTTTGGTGCAACGTCAGCCGTCGCCGCCACAGCAACGCCCCCGCAGCCCATCGCACCTGGTACAGAAGCTTCCCCTTCTTGTCGCGAATGGGGCGCTGCTTATACATCTTGAGACGCCGCACCTACAAGCATGATAGTACACGAAGGTTAGGAGTCGAGCCCGCCGCAGATGCCCAAGGCGGCGCAGCACATTGCAGCCCTGCTCACCGTGGCGGCGTCTCGCATGCCTCCTTTGCCATTGCTAGGGCGATTAACGTCTAGCGAGTGCTTGGGCTTGCGGTTGTCCACCAGGCCACCGCTTTTGGCCTTGTCCTTGCCCTTGCCCTTGCCCTTGCCAGCTTTCGCCATTGCGGCGGTAAAGCGGTAGGGATGTGATATCAGTGATGCTCTTAACTTGTGCCCATGAAGTTCAGAATAAAGAGAATGCTGCACTGGGCTGCTGAAGCCCTTCTTAATGGAATTGCCGTACGCCCCATGCAAATGCCCTTGTGCTCTCTGTACGCAGTCGCTGCCTTTGTCATGAATGCAATTGATCCTTCTCAATACTTGTGTGCAAGCAGGACCGCCGCAATGGCAAAGGTTAGCTCGCCCTCCACTCCCCGCTTTTGCGCTTTTGCGCTTTCAGTCTGCAACTCAGCTTTCCTTCACCACACTCATACTCCTGCTATGTAGCCGACCAGCTTCATGCCGTGTATAATAGAGTATGAGCTTCCCAGTTTGGGTCCCATGCGCGCGTGGCAACCCAACCCCAAAAAGGGTGTACCCGGGCTCCTACCCATATGAGCACCAGTATAGTATGTATCTCATTATATCGGCTGAAATTGGACAACGGTAGTGGGGTTGTAAGGACGCCTTCCTACCTTGCCTTGCCTTGGGGAAGGGTCGCCGAACGTGTCGGACACAGTCGGGCAAGCCGCAAAAGGTGGCCTTGTCAGCAGCGATGGGCTGCTTCAACAGCAATCCCAGTGATGCTAACGCATTACCTATTAAGAAGCACTGCCGCAAAGCCTTCGTTCGAACAGCCACGGCGGACAGCACGCTCAGGCATGGGACTGCAGCAAGGGAGGCAAGGGAGGCCGCGGAGGGGCACGATGTCGTCCTACACTATTCTTTGAGCGGTGAGGCGCTTTCAAAAGCTCGTCGCCCCCATGGCACAAGCGGTCACTGGAGCACCCTGGCGCCGTTCCTGCTCAAGACACTGGCTGCACCTATCTCGGCGCTTCACGCTGCCTACTGCCAACTACTGCCCACCATACCTATTGCCCACTGCCCGTCCTCCAAGCCAACAAGCCATAACTGGCAATGCAACATAATCGCAGCATGTGGCTGCGCTGCAGTGTAGTTGCACCTGCACTTGGCCCACATGCCCTGGCCCCGTTGCCCGCCGTGACTCTACTTGAAGCTACGGTACCGATACCTTCTTGCCTTCTCGCAACTTGCTAACATCCCACTGCCAACCATCCCCACGTCGCGGGCTTGATTCTGAACTTTGGTACTCGGTACTCCCAACTTCCACCTTCACGAAGCAGCACATTTTGCTCCCGTGCGCACCGGTTTACGGCAACACGCTGGCGTAGGTCCCACCGTGCCCTCCCGGGGCCCCGCGCCTCGTGTCTCGATGAACCCAACACCTTACCACAACCATCCCACCTCGCCTACACACCCCACAGGCACGGTGCACGGAGCGGAGCTGCAGGCTCGCCTCGAGAAGCTGCAGCCCGACCTCTCCCTGTGGACGCCCGACACGTGCCTGCAGCACGCCGCGCCCCCGTGGCCGCCGTCCCCGGCGCCCGCCCTCCCCTGCAGCGGTTGGGCCCAATACGCGTGCGTGGAGGCAGATCAGATGAAAAGACATATCTGCCCTAGGGGCATGCTAACACAAAAGCCACACAGTCTTAGACTGGTACATATACTAAGAGGAACGAAACAGCATGTTAGTCAACCGGTCTGCGGTGCAAATGCGCATAAGGTCCGTGGCACGCCATCGTGAATCGGGGGAAGGGGCCGCGCCCCCAGACCCCAGCCCAACTGTCAGCCGGGCATGAACTTTACAGTATGGCATGCATGACGCGTCGAATGCAGGCCGCACAGTGCCTGCGTGTAACTGTCTGTCCTTGCAGCTGAGCTGGGCACACCTCACGCACTCGTGCCTCCGTGCTTTTCACGCGACCTCAGCAGCCCCATCCCCGTTGCGCAGGGCCCCCGCACGCGGCTCTGGCGCCATCGGCTGGCAAGGCGGGGCGGCGTCCTGCAGCAGGCGGCTGGAGATCCGTCCGCAGCCGGATGCTACCCCCGCCAGCCCGCAGCTGCCGGCAGTGGTGGCGAAGGAGGTGCGGGGCTGCCGCAAGGGAGTGGTGGTGCTCCTGACGGCAGGTGGGTGCGGGGTGCGGGGTTCAGGGTAGGACAGGAGGTAGTGGCACAACGCACCCGCACCCGCACAACGCCCACTTAGGTCAGCACTACACGGCAAGGGATCAGTAACTGTCCGCACCTGGTGCGCTACACTGCCCCTTGTCACGGTCCCCTGACCGCGCCCCGCGCACCTGCAGCGGCTGCCGCCACGATCCGCACCCGTTTCCCTCCGCATCGCTACACAATAGACCCCCACACTCTTGCCTGCCTTAGCCAGCTTCCACACCAACCCCCCTGCCCCCTGCCCCGCACCCCGTAGGCTGCACGTGGGACGAGGGCACCGCCTGCTGCCTGCGCCAGGTGGCCCGCTGCCCCACACCCACGCGCCTGGTGCTGGTGCACTGCGTGGACTCGTGCCCCTTCCCTGCGCCGGGGGAGTGGCCGGCGGACGTGCGCCCCGTCATCGCCGCGCACTGGCCCCCCGTGCGCTACGTGTCGCAGCACGTGGGGGAGGCAGCTGCGGCTGTGTTGCAGCGACTGGAGGCGGCAACAGTGGGGTGCCAGGCGCAACGGCAGGAGCAGAAGGTGCGGCTGCAGAAACAGAGGTGGTGGTGCAGGACGGGGAGGAGGAAGCTGCAGAAGGAGCGGAAGCAGCAGCAGGAGGAGCATATGAGCGGAGCGGGTAGCGTCGCTGGCGTGGTTGGCAGCAGCGGGGTAGGGTGTGGGGTGTCGTTAGCGGACTTGCAGTGCGGTCCTGGGTCGGAGGGAGGAAGCGTGAGCGCGGAGTTGGACCGGCTGCGCAGGCGGGCAAGGGAGCTGCTGCTGCAACAAGCTTGCGTGCCCCTGGGCGGTTGCCCTGCAGGCAGCGGGGCAGGGGCACTAGCAGCAGCAGCAGCAGCAGCTTGGAGCAGGGGGCAGGGGGCTGGTGCTGATACGCCCTGGCCAGGTGCTGCCGGGGCGGCAGCAGCAGCAGGCGGTGTAGAGCTGCATGGTGCCGCATGGGGGCCAGTGTGGGGTACCCCTGTGCGCTGTGAGCCGCACGCGCTCCCTACCCCGCGGAATGAGCTGCCGGCGACGGGAGTACAGCCCTGTAAGCCGGCACCTCCGCCGGTGGCCATCCCATCGGCTACACATGGAAGCAGCCCCGGGGAGCAGCTACATGCTCCCGTTGAGGGGGTAGCCATGGTGCATAAGAAGGCCTCCAACCGGTTTCCTCGCCTGCAACTACCAGGGGCCATTTGCGGCAGCGCCGCCGGAGACGGCGGGTCCCCCGCGCTGTGGCCTCTGGTCAGCGGCCGTACAGACGAGTCACGGCAGGACAGCCAGCAGGTCTCGCCGAAGCTGCGGCCGTGCAAGTACCTGCTGCGGTACATGCACCCCGCGTGGGCCGTACCTGTGTCGTACGTGTGCGCGCAGCTGGAGGCAGGGATGGAGCTGGGCCAGGGCGAGGTGCTGTTGGAAGCGGCGTGGGACGGCGAAGCAGGGACAGTGGGAGGGAGCTGCTTGGATGGCATGGGGGCCTGTGGTGCGGAGGGCAGCGTCAAGCGGGTGTCAGAAGCAGGGGTTGTGCGGTTTGGGAACGGACCAGCCGGTGACGCAGCTGACGCTCACATGCAGCAGCAGCAGCAGCGGCAGCAACAAACTGTGGAGAATCAGGAGGACAGGGAGGGGCTCCCAGCGCTCCGCCTGAACCGGTTGCATGGTGGAGATGCAGAGGCGTGCGGCAGCACCAGCGCGGCGAGCTTCCGCAGCGCCAGCAGCACCAACGAGAGTCGCAGCCACAGCCGGCGGAGCAGCAGCTGCGGGGCCAGCGGCCTAGGCCTGCACACCGTGCGCGCGGGGCCCGGAGCGTGTGGCGCTGTGGCCCTTGGGAGGGCAGCTAGCGGCGAGGTGCGAATGCAGGGGCAGGTGCAGGGGCCGGGCGGGGCCCTGGGCCAGCTGGTGGCAGCTGCGAACCCGCTTCCCTGCCGGAAGCTGCAGGCGCCCCTAGGGTGTGCGGTGTCCGGCAGTACATCGCACAGCCGTGGACAGGGTCTGTGGGCTACACACCCGCAACCTCAGCAGCGCCATCAACACCAACAGGGCCGGCCGGGGTGCGAGGACTCAGAACGGGCTGCAGCAGCAGCTGTGCTGTCCAGCCCTGTCAGTGCAGGAGGGAGGCGAGGACAGGGAGGGGAGAGCGGGCCTCTGTCCCCTTTGTCGCCTTTGTCGCCTGTGTCATCTTGCAGCGTAAGGACGGGGTGGGCGGCGGAGGAGGATGGCGGCCAACAAAGGCCGGGGTCTGGGTGCCATGCAACCAAGACTGCCACGGGACAGGCAGCAGTGCGCACGGGTGGGTCAGTTGGTGGGCCCAGGGGCGGGGCCGGGGTGTGGGATGAGGGCGGGGTGGCAGGGGGCGGCAGCAGGATGGCGAGCGGCGATGGGGGCGCTTGCGTTGCAATGGGCAGCAGAGGAGTTGGCGGCGAGAGCAGCGGCGGGAGCAGCGTCGTCGTGCTGTTCTTGGCCCCTGGGTACGTGGTGGGGAGTGCGTGTCTGAGGGGGATACTGGGGGTGCTGAGGCGACAGCAGGCGCATAAATCAGGGGGGCGTGCGGGGCCAAGCGTGCAGCCGGCAGGGGCCGCAGGCGGCGGGGGCGGCGCGGGCGGCAAGGGGGCTTCCCTGGGTCTCGGCAGCACGGGCTGCGGCGATGTGCGGCTGCAGCTGGTGGTGGATGCGGATTGCCGCCAGCGGCTGCCGGACACGCGGCCACTGGACGTGACAACTGATGAGTGGAAGGTAAGACACAGACGGGGGCTGCTGTGTACGTCAACACGGCGTGCGAGGTGTAGTCGTTACGTAGCTGAGGTCTACCAAAGGGTCCTGGGTCAGGGTGGCCAAGCACAAGCATGCCAGCAAGCAGTTTTGATGCTGCTCGTTTGCGGCTGGGCAGCTGCCTATCAGCTGACATAGGTGGCGGCAGCTGGTTTGCAGTGTCAGCCATCCATCCAGATCCATCCAGATGGCAAAACGGTCATCAGCAGGCAATGTGGTTACAGTGTACCTTAAAGGCAGCCTGGGACAAGGCATCCTACACGCCCTGTTCGGGCACGTCCCGCAACGCAGCCAGGTGCTATGCATGACACCCTCTAGCCAAGGAATGACCTTTGTCCCTTCGTCGCCTCAATGTTTACGAATACATCCTAACTGTACGCGAATGCAGCGAAACTTCAGTATGCGGACTGCCTGCCCCACGGCACCATGCTTTTGACCACGCGCAGATCTAATACACCTTGGCACCAACGCTTCCCTTGTCCACGACAGCATGCGCACTCAGGCCCATTCCCTGCCGCACGTTCTCTCGACCCTGCATGCAGATCGTACGGCAGCTCTGGTCGGACCGCCTGTCGTACCTCCAGGACTGGCACGTGCCATTCGTACGACTGCTGGCGTTACGGCTAGAGCCCAAGCAACCGACAACGCTCAGCCTGTAAGCCTCCCCGACCTTGGCCCTCGTGGATCCAACGACTAGCACGGGCGACATGCAACAGGGCGCGAGTGACTAGAGAGCGTGATCTGCAGCCAGGGTCAATTGATCATTTTCCATTCATCCCGCCAATGAGAGCGCCTGCATTCATACATCTAGCCGAGCGGTCGGGGCGGCAATTGTTCTGCAGACAACACCCACCAGGTCCGTTGCACCGCGCGTATTGCATGTGGCCCAGCGGCACTCGATAACCACTACCCGGCAACCACGATTCCGCATGAAGCCTCCAAATGTCAAGCATACAACGCGGCAACTGCGGGACTGCGCGTATGCACGCCACAACGACGACGGACCTTGCGACCCACGCGCATTAAACACAATTTCTGTTGCGACTCCAATAAAAATTTGAGGCGTAGGCTTTGGCGTTCCAGCGCCGCCACGCCTCTAGCCTGCTGTTGTGCCTGTCGGTTTGCCCTTGGCCCGGCAAGAGACGGACCCACAAACCTTGTAACAGACTGCAACGTTCTCTCCAACCACTAATGGCCTGCCTCGCACCCTCTCTCGCTACGCGTCGTTTGCAACCGAGACCGGGAGCGCACAGCACACGACTCGCACACGCACAAACACAAGCACAGACTCTCTCTCGCAGCACAGAGCTCTCTCGTAATCACTGTACAACCGGGGGCGGAAGCCGCTGCAACGATGTGCAACGGCTGCCGTTGGCGCCCCCAAATGGTCCTGCTTCCTCTCCGGCTGCCCGCCAGCTGCATTGACGCAATGTGCCCCCTGCCCCGATCCGGCTTGCTTCCAATCGCCACGTGGCAACTGCCTCACAGCGTGCCGCGGTGACCAGCGCTACGCCTAATATGTGGCTGCCCCAACTGACCCCAGCTGCCCTGTCGTGCAAGGCCGATTACCACCGCACAATTTGCTGCCATGAGCGGCGCACACTCCACAACGCAATGCCCCCCACACCTCACTCCGCTCCATGCCCCCGTCCGCAGCCCCTCGGTCGCATGCCTGCCCCTGCGGTCGAAGCCGCGCCAGCCAGGCGACATGGCATCGACAGCTCGAGCACACCGCTGTTTCAGCAGCAGCCAACGGCAGCGGCTGATCCTCCTCCTGCTGGCCGCTCTCCCCGCCTCCGCTCCTTAGGCCCACGCACCACCGCATGCTGTGCCGCAGCAGCTATGGCTGCCGCGCCTGCGGCCTCCGGCCTCCCATGCCCCGATCTGCTGGCCCCACCGCCTCCTGCCGGCCCAAACCGCACCTCCAGATGCCCCCTGCTGGCTGCTGCGCCCCCACCGCACGCCCCACACTGCCGCCCCAGGGCCGCGGGGCCGCTCCACCAGCACAGCTGCTGCTCCGCACCGCATGCTGCCCGCTCCTGCAACCCCGCCCCTCCCATTCGCAGGCTGGCGGCAGACCGGCTCCAGGACGGGGAACAGGGTCAGCCACGCTGGTACCACGCCGGGAGCCCCCTGAGCCCCGCCCCTGCCCCTGGCCCTCACTCCGCCAGCAGCAGGTTCTTGAGGATGGACTGCCCCGTGGACACCTCCAGCAGCAGGATGATGATGATGGCCAGCATGGCGATGCGGCCGTTCCACGTCTCCGCGCTCTTGGTCCACCCCCACTCCCACATCACCACCGGGGACGGCAGCGCACGCCGCTCGCGGTCGTACGCCTGCAGCAGCATCTCCAGGTCGCCTGCGTTTAGGAAAGCAGCACATGACGAAATGGATCATCCAACAAGTATTGAACGTTTCTTTGCGGATGATAAAAGGAAGGGACGGCCATACGCCTGCAGCAGCAATTCCAGGTCGCCTGCGCGGAGGCGAGTGAAGTGTGGGAAACCAAATCCAACACGTTCGCAAAGAAAGGCTGGACTGTCGGAGTACTGACTGCAACGCCAGCGCCCTTTGCACCCTTTGCAGCACAGCCCAAAGTGACGCTCCGGACCAGCACCCACAAACCCACCGCCATGGCCCACCATGAGGCCCCCTACGGCGCCTGTGCCATCTACCTCACCGCCAACCCCGCCCACGGTCCTGAGGTCCTCTGAAGCTGCGCGCCGCCCAGCCGCAACCTCCACGCGGACCCCACCTATCAGCCCGCCCAAGCTCGCACCCACCCCGCACCCTAGCACCTCAGCACTCCTCGCACGTACCCACCCAGCGACACTAGCACGTCCGTGGGCCCCGCCAACACCCGCCCCGCACCCGTACCTCCGCACCGCCACCCCGCACACGTACCGTACCCACTTCGCTGCAACCCACACCCCACACCCACTCCCCCGCACCCCAGCACACGTACCCACCTAGCGGCACCAGCGAGTCCGTAGGCCCCGCCAGGCACCCCACGTACGGCAGCGCCTCCAGCACGGCGTCCGCCAGGTCCGTGATGAAGGCCCCGTTGGTGTTGAGCGCCGGCACGCGGCCCCAGTGCCGCACGCCGCTCTCCTCCGCCAGCTCCCGGTACTCCATGTCGATCTCCTCCAGCGTCTCGATGTGCTCCGACACGAACGAGATGGGCACCGCAAGCATGGACTTGCAGCCGCGCTGGCCCAGCTCCCTGGGTGTATCAGCGGGTGTTGGTAGGGAGGGTGTGTGTTCAGGTGGAAGGTGCATGGCGCGCAAACGAGATTGGGACCACCAACGTAAACTTCACACTGCGCTGCTCCCTGTTGAGTTTTAGCAGGTGCGCGTGAGGGTATGCGGATAAGTGCAGGGGCGGGCACATGCAGTCCTGATTGCCCCCACGCCCGCACGGGGTCCCGGACGCCGCAGTGCCCCATAACCCGCCCAGCGATATATGTCCTGCCACATGTGCATGCGGTGTCGGTGCAGGCGTCGCGAGGGTCACGGCACGCCGTTCGCGCTGGCACCCGCCCGGCCGTCGAAAACGCCGGCCCAAGCAACAGGCCCACACCGAGCCGAGCAGGCCCTGACACCTGAGCTGGGCCCGCACATGCGCACGCCCTTCCAAACCTACATCCCGTAACGTCCGCCCAGATATCAATTCTTCCACCTAAAGCAAAGCGCCCCGCTCACCGGATGGAGTCGTCGGTGTATGGCTTGAGCCACTCCGCGGGCCCCACCCTGCTCTGGTAGGCCAGCGTGTGGCTGTTGGCGTAGCCGCGCGCCTTGACCTCCGCCATGATGAGCTTTACGCACTCCTCCATCTCCTCCTTGTACGGGTCGCCCGCCTCCTCCACGTACGACTTGGGCACGCCGTGCGCCGAGAAGAACACCTCCACGTCAGACACGGAGGGGAACTTGTGCAGCTCCTGCACGTGCGTTAAGCCACAGGCACCAGGAGTCATCAGAAGGTGTGCCAGGTAACGCTTAGGATACGGTCCCGACGCTTCTGCAGAGCGCAGGGGAATAGCGAACTCTACATCCTGCACGTATGTGCTGCCGGCTGCATTCCTAGCGGTGCCAGTGCGGACGGCTGATTCGTCGCGCTCGACAGGTGCAGGAGAGAAAGGAGGTGTGTGTAGGTGGTGTGTATGGGGGATCGTGGCGCGCATGCCGGCAACCCAGCGCTAGGCATGCTGCGAAGTGGCGTCTGCTGGTGCAAAACCAATTGCACTTGCTGATATGTGAGCATGTAAAATGGGTGCTAACCGCGGAAGGTGGTGCATGGTATGCCAAGCCAAGGAGCTGTTGGCGTGCAGGGGAGACGTGCCGCCTCAGGATAACGCCCCCGCCCGTGTACCCGCGTGCTGGAACCTGCTGCTGCCTCACCAAATCCTGTTACTAGTGAGTAGGCCGCCCACACGTCATGCGAGTGTCTGTGCTGCGCGCACCTGCACGATGAGGTCCGCCATGGCGCTCACGTACCCCCGCCGCTGGTACCAGGAGGGGATGACGGTGTGTTTTAGCTGCTTGAGCGCGAGGTCGCTCTTGAAGAGGGACTCTAGGAGTCGAAGGCTGGAGCCGCTGGTGCTGATGGAGAATTGCGGATAGAGCGGAAGGATGACCAGGCGGGTGACGCCATCGCGCTTAATTTGCTCCAGCGCCTCCTCTGTGTAGGGGTGCCAGTACCGCATCCCCACATAGACACTTGCTGGTTGGCCCTTGGCTTTGAGCGCAGCTTCAAGCGCAACCGCCTGCTCGTCGGTAATTTTGCGGAGAGGGCTCCCGCCGCCGATGGCCTTGTATCCCTCGCTGCTCTTAGGTGCACGCAATACGGAGATTATTTGTGCTAGGATAGGCTGGACGAACTGCAGGCCCTGCGGCAACCGGATGATCTCCGGGTCCGCGAAGAGGTTGTAGAGGAAGGGCTGCACGTCGTCCAGCGACTCTGGGCCTCCCAAGTTGAGCAGCAGAACGCCGACCTTATCCACCGCTGGTGTTGCTGCAACTGCTACACCGTCGTTCCCCTTGATGTCTTGGGGCTGGTCGAAGGAGACAGGGGCAGCGGCTGCTTGAGGAACCACCGAACGCCCGTCGCGTTGCCCCCTGCTCACAAGCCCGCTGCCCCGGCTGTTTTCAGATACACTATATCCATGCTCAGGAGAGCGAGCGAAGGCTGCAACGCAACGCCGCGCAGGGCGTTGGTGGGGCGCTGCGAGGGGGCAACGCCCTGACGTCGATGGGCACGGCTCCGCCACGCGCCCTGTGCTAGCCGTCGGTATTGTGCGCATAAGGCCAAACGAAGCCATTTCTACCTATTACAGTTACAAGAGAGGTCTCTGGCGAAGAACGTTTCAGATAAAGGGAATTGGAACTAGTGGCAAAGGTTCAACCGGTCGCGTGTCCCTGAGGTCATGGCAACCAATTATGCAATCGAACAAACGTAAAGGCTGAGGATGCCAAAACCCTGTTCCGAGTGCGCCACTGCTCCTTTGGCGAACGTGGTTGGAGTTCTGGCCAATGCACGGGGCTTGCCCCGTACGAGTGACCCAAGCTAGCGTAACAAGAGTAAGCCAATAGCGCCGTTATGTATTAATCCTGCTCCATCGCAGTTGATGGGCCCCCTTATAACAGGCAGGACGCAACAGTCTGGGGTCAAGCGAAGTCTGGGAAGCGACCACGCCACGTTATGCACTGCCTGCCGGTGCCCTCCTAGCGCAGATGGCCATGACGTGATGCCACAAACAGGACTCTGCATAACCGCGGCGGCTCAAATTGCCCAGACCTGCCTGACCTTGTCGTGGAGCTTTCCTGCGCACTGGTGTGGGCCCCCGCTGGCTAAACGGCGACAGCGAAGCGGTCAGCAATCTGCCTGGCATGCCCCAAGTGGTTGTCGTCAGTTTGTAGGGCACGGGCCAATATGGTGTAAGCGACGCAGCCGCGTGTCATCATCCAGCCACAAGCACGTGCCAGGAATGCAGCAACGCTGGGTGGCGCAGGCACGTGCACTCCTTTTGCAGGCTGTCACGCTGTTGGCCTGTTGAAGGCTGTGGAGTCCAAGCCAAAAGCGAGCCCACGGCAAAGGCCGAAACCCAGATGTCCCCCAAAGAGACGCAGCAACTTGACTGCCTCTGTGCCTCACGTTCTTGCTTCCCTGCCCTCGACCCCGCTCGCTGGACTACTTTGACTATTGCATTACCGGTGGCCCTAATCCCATGAACCCTTCACGCCGGTGGCAGGGGCGTCCAACCCAGGGAGCTGCTGTACCAGTACCGTACCTCCCCGATACGCAGGGCTACACTCTCCATCGTGATGCAGCGCAGCACCACTGCCTCATCCTTCAGCCCTGCGCTTCACGGCACCCGCAGCACGTGGTCCCCTGAGCCGCACATACCCTGCTCGGTGCTCGCCACATCTGGCATATTGGCTTTCAGGTTTCAGCGCCTCCAGCATTGCCTGACCAGGCCTGACGCAAAGACGCGTACAAGTGGTGCCTGGCAGTCAAGTTATTTGAGGGCAGCGCTAGACCCGCAAACTCACGCACAGCAGGTTGAGGGCCGGGCCACAACACCAATGCACGTCAGCGACGTGTCACAACACAGGGCTGTGCACACGAGGACGTCAGGTAGGAGGAACCGGAGTGCCACAGTGCCTCACTATAAGACCTATGCCGACCGTCGCACCGTGCCACCGTCACAGTACCTTCTGTCCGTTTTGCACCCGCACTGACCATCCGCTAGCCTTACGGGTTCCGCATTAGACACATGCGCCGGAGCACTCCATGATAAGGCAGATACCGGTAATCATCGACCGGACCTGCGTAATCCGAACCTTGCATCGCGCTGCCTTATTTTCAATCATTCATGGCCCTCAGTCCACTCTCGTCCCCCTTAAACAAACGCCCCGCATAGCAACGCAACCCCAGCACTTGGCCCGGAGCAACATGCACTTGTCCATAAACCCGTTCAAGCTAACCCACGAGAAACGTACACAAGCACTCCACGTCACACCCAACAGCTGCTTTCCCCACCCTGACCCTACACAGCATCACTTGCCCGCTCACGCGAGCATGTATCCCTTCCCCCACGTGTTGACAAGACACGTGCCTCCACTCGCGCAACCACTAACCAACCCGCGCACCCTAGCCCGCTGTGTGCACCAGCGCCAGCACGACCGAGGAGAGCACAGCGACCGAGCGGTACCCCCGCCACGAACGGCAGCAGCCACTCGCCATGCTTTCACGTGCTAAATTGCTTGCTCCTTGCTGCTAGCTCCTTGCTGCTTGCTGCCGCTCCGGCTGCTGCTCGTGTCGCTTAGTGCTCCGCCTCCGACAGCACGGCGTACCCCCCGGCCTCCAGCTGGTCCACCAGGCTCATGTCGCCCGTCTTGACGATCTCGCCGGACTGGGGGCGGAGGGCAGCAGTGATTGTAAGGACAACAACCAACCACGACAAGTGACGATTGTGCGCTTGATTCTGTATCCGCCTATTCCAAACCTTGCTGCCATCCGTACGCTGTGCACGAGTTCCGCGCATTCCCGTTGGCCCCACTCCCACGCGCCACCCCCCGAGGGCCCCTGTAATGAACACCCACGCGCCACCCCCCGAGGGCGGCCCACCGGCGTTTCCGTGTTTTCCTGGCGCCTTCAACGGTTTCCTCGCGTTTTACGCGTACCCCCCGAGGCCCCCTACCAAACACCGCTGCACCTACCTGCATGATGTGCACGAAGTCCGGGCGGATGTAGTCCAGCAGGCGCTGAGGGCGGGGGGTGAGGGGGGGCGTGCAACATGGGGTCAACCGGAAGGCGAGTGTGGTGCGTTGGGCCGATTGCCCTTGCGGGCTCCGAGTAGACACGCACATCAATTGCAGACAGGACCGCGTCCACGTTTGGTGCCACTTGCGTGTGCCCCATTTCCCCACTGGCGGCTCCAGGATCCATGGCATCGTGTACCGGTAGTCTGTGGCTACGACCGCTCCGGTCCCACACCATACGACTGTGGCATCTGACCGCGCCATCCTGCTGTAAGGTATATCGCACCTTGTAGTGCGTGACCATGAGCACGCCGGTCTCCTCCCCCTTGAGCGCGTTCACGGCCTTGGCCACGTCCCGCAGCGCGTCAATGTCCAGGCCCGAGTCGATCTCATCCAGGATGGCCATGTCCGCCTGGGGAATACCGTAGACGGTATGACGGAGTGTAACGAAACGTGCCCAGTCTGTAAGGACATGCAATTGGTACGGCATTCCATGTCCGGCCGCAAGTGGAACCGCGCCCAGGATGGCCATGCCAGCCTGGGTAGGGGTAAAGGAGGCGTGGCGTAGGCGTGACCTTCCGTTCCTGCAACCGCTGTGGCATTGCCCGCCTCCCACGTCGCCCCGCTCCCCCTGTGGCTCTCCTGCCTGGTCACCACCGCTGCACACAGGCACACGGCCGCCAAGGGCCGGGTGCCGCCGAGAGTCGTTCCGATGGTGCGTGTGCCCAGGGCACTTGCAGCCAAGCAGTATAGTGTACAGCACCAGACAGCCCGATGCAGCAGTTCACAGGCGGCTCCTGCCGCCCCGCCCGATGACGCTTTGCTGCCCCCCGTGCACCGCACACCCTCCTACGCGTCCCGCCGGATGCTAGCAGTGACGCAGGGATTCGCTGGGCAGGTGCAGATGCTCCAAGAGACCGCGCGGGTGAGCTTGGGGGCGGCAAAACCCACGCCCACACTGCTCGGCGCCGCCACGCTGCGAGCCGCTGTTGTGCAGAGCTGGTGCCCGGGCGCCGCAGCTGCTATGCTACAGACTGACATGACTCTGCTTTCAGACACACTTCTGATGTTATGGCGCACCTCAAGCACGGCCAGCTGCAGGATCTCGTTGCGCTTCTTCTCGCCACCCGAGAAGCCCTCGTTGACGTTGCGGTTGAGGAAGGTGGGGTCCATGTTCAGCATCTCCAGCTGCATGCAAAAAGACAGTTGAAACATCTCATATGGTAAGGGAGGAAAAAGAGGGGTTCGGACAGAGGGCTTCAGCAGCGCAGTGTGTGCAACTGGGGGTGTCAACGGGGTAGGGGCGCTGCGCCGGCGGAGGGGGTTAGCAGTGCTTGCGAGCGCGAGCGCGACGCACCTTTGGCATGATGTAGGCGTAGAACTCGAGAGGGTCGAGCTCAGATTGCCCCAGCGCCTTGCGCCGCGCGTTGCAGGCCATGCGGAGGAAGTCGACATTGCTGACACCCGGCACCTCGATGGGGGTCTGGAAGCTGAGGAAGAGGCCCAGGTGAGACCGCTCCTCTGGCTCCATCTCAAACAAGTTCTTCCCCTTGAAGACAGCGCTGCCGTTCGTGACCTCGTAGTCTGGGTGCCCGACAAGCACCTTTGATAGCGTGCTCTTGCCCGAACCGTTCTTGCCCATGATGGCATGGACCTCGCCGTTACGGATTGTAAGGTTAACGCCCTTCAGAATCGGCTGGCCCGTCGCAGCAATCTTTGCTTCAAGGTCCTTGACCTCGAGCATCACCTCTGCCGACGCAGCCGCGCAGCGGACTGGAAGTGCTGCACGACGGCTACGGCTTGCTGCAACTCGCGAGCAGCAATTGGCAGCCAGAGACTGGCGGGCGATAGTGTGCGACATTTTGCCGATGGACGGGACGGCGCGGTAGGAGGTACGCTCTCTGCGAGCACGGCAACGCCCTCGACTAGTCACAAACTATTAACCCGCGTGAGAAAGAATCTAATTGATAGTCGGCGCTGTAGCCCAGATCGCTTCAGCAGTTTGGATGTTTCCCATGCGGGGCAACCGCTAATTAGGGGACCGGAGCAAGTGGTCACGCAGTGGGAGCAAGTCGCGGTGCTCACCCATTCCAGCACTCGCTGATGCATGCACAACGTTACTCAATTTAGCCTGCCGCAGCCATCCTTGGTAGTAACAGTCAAAGGAATGGGCTTTGCCAGCTGTGTCCCCCAACACCCCGCCGTGCGCCTGAACCCCCAGGCCAAGGCACGTGCAGGTGACACATAACGCCCTGGCATGCACATCTGTAAGCGTCTTCGACGTAGCTGGCAGTATGAGGCAGTTTATAAGCTTGCTACCGGTATTGTAATCTGAACGACATACAGGCAACCCAGGTAGGGTCAACCGGGTTCCACTACCTAGGGGGCACATGTCCTCACTTTGGGCTGCTATAACTTTTTACACAACAAAAAGTTAAGGTCATGCAGGGGCTCGCTGGATAGGTCTTGAAGCAACGGTTCCGACGGTGGCACGCAAATCCTTAACTTTTTGTTGTGAAAATTGGTACGGAGCCTGCCGTACGAGGGGTCATTTGGGCCAAATACACGTGGAAAGGCCACAAAACGGGCGGAACTCGTGTGGTTGCACCCTGAATCTTACTTTTCAAATGTTTGATCCTCATTGCCTGCTTCATTCGGACCGTCTGGTTGGTAAATCGCCAGAACTGACCTAGACATGTCGCCCGGGATGCAAGGGAGGTCCTAAAATTGATGAAGCCAAACACGGCCCGCACCACATTCATTAGCCAACGTTTATAGTAAGAAGTCACTACGATTGGCTGGACAGCGTACACCTCGCCGGAAGGCACCTGTAGGGACCCAAGTCAGGCACGGCAGGCAGGATTTGAGCCGACCCAACGCCGATATGCTCCTCTCGCACTGCTGGTTACACAGGTCCTTTGAGTAAGTATATCAATCATAGTTGTGATGCGGAACAGCTGGTCTGGCGAGGGTTGCTGCACTTTTCAGAAGCCGAAGCGCGAGACCAAACCAAGGCACAACTTGTCCGAACACCGCCTTGCCGCAGTGCCAAGGGCTATCTACTATGCTTGTGAACCTCACAGGTCGTTCTTCATGCTTGTACAGTGCTTGTGGGGCAATTGCCAGGTCGTTTTCGAGTGCATGTCTGGAAGCGCGCTTTCGTGCGATTCCAAACGAAGAGCGACCTGCACACATCCTATATTATGCACACATTAGCAGCTTTTGTGGTCGGGCGGCCTGAAAGCCGCGGACAGCGCAGGTCTGCCCAGTTCAGGGCAGGTGTATCGAGAGGGGGGGGCGCAGGCCAGGCTGGGGACGGGTGTCTGCGGCGCGCAGGGTCGCAGGGTGGTGTCTGCAACAGAGGTAGATTTATCGTGCACTTTGGAGCAAGGGTACGAGGCCGGCAGGCAGGCATGCGCGCCGGGCGAATGACCCTGCGTGGCTTTGGACGCCGGAACGAAACAACCCAGCCGGGCAAATTCCCGCTTCACAACACAATTGACAAGACTGATCACAAGCTCACCTCAAGCAAGCCGATAAGCAGTACTATCACGCATTTAGGAAATGGCCGACCCACTTTTCGCCGCGGACAGCGACCCGCGGGTCTTCGACACCGCGCTTCGCCACGCGCCGCGCCACTGCCCCGTGGACCAGCCGCCAGAGGCCTCCACGCCAGACGTGCTCGCGCCGTCCGACCAAGATGCTATCCTTGCCCCGGGCGTAAGCCCGGCCAAGGGCTCGGGCCCCGTCCCGAAGGCGCAGCCGCTGCCGCAACGCCCGCAGCCGAGCTCTAAACACCAACAGCAGCAGAAACAGCATACTGGTGTGACGGCAAAGCATACAGCGCCGGTCACGGCTTCTCCGGGACAGCTCGGCCCCGGCGGTGTATCGGAGGCGGTCAGCACGACCGGCGGGCCTGCGCCGGCCACGGGCACGGCTGCGTCAGCTACGGGGACACCGGAACCGGCACCCACACCGGCGGCCCCGCTGCTGCTGTCCGTGACCCTGACGGTGGAGCAGGTCGGCCGGGTGCGCCTGCACCTGGGGCAGCCGTGCGGGGGCGCTGCTGCGGAGGCCTCCGCTGCCCCTGCACCCTCTGCTGTGTGCAGGGCAGTGCGGGGCGGCAGGGGGCGGGAGGTGCTGCCTGGTCTGGACGCAGTCAAGGCCGACCACGACGAGCTGAGGTGCGGACAGGGGCAGTGTGGGCGCACAGAAGGGAGGCGTGGGCCGGTGGGGCAAGAAGGAACAGGGCGCGCGGGCAGGTAGACTCACTGCCAATGGACTAAGCATTGCAGCCGGCACGCACCTCCCTCCTGTCCGGGTTGTGGCTCTCGGCTTACCTCTCCGGTCTGGTTATTGCGGTGCTAGTCCGCATCAAGGGCCTGCACCTGCACCCACACCGTGGACCCACCCTGCTCACTCACCACGCAGGGCGCTGTTTGACGAGTACGACTCCCTCTGCGACGTGCAGCAGCAGCAGCACCAGCACCAGCTAGGTGCGGATGCTGCTGACCACACCCCCATGGCGCACGCAGCGGCCGCCTGCTCTGCTGCCGCGGACTCCCCCACCCCCGACGGCCCCCTCCCTGCCCGCAAGCTGGCGCTGGCGGGCCGCGTGGTGCGGCTGCTGTCCACACACGCCAGCGCCGAGGAGCGCAGCCTGTACCCGCTGGCACGTGCCGTACTGCCGTACGGCAGGGAGCTGTACGACAAGAGCCTCGTGGACGACCAGGTGGGCGGGTGGGGGCCGAGAATGGAGGCGGGAGGGAGCAAGGGCCTTGCGGCGGGTTGGAGCTACGATGGGCGACATGGGTTTGGGGGTTCAAGGGGAGTGGCCTATGGCAAGGGCGACACGCCCTGGCAGCTGGTGTCAAGCCGCAAGTGGTACCGTACAGGATATTGGAGTACGGCAAACGTCGGTTACTCTTCTAATTCCCACAACTATGCCTCCTGCCCAACCACCTCCCGCATTACCGGCACTCTGCCCCTCTGCCCCGTGCGCAGGTTGCCAAGGAGCTGCTGCAGTACCTGCTGACGCACCGGCCCTGTACGGCGGAAGAATGGGCGCTGTACGACAGGGTGTTCAAGGGGCTGGCGGACCACGAGCGGGCGCACATGGTCATGGAGGAGGACATGGTGCGGAAAGGGAGGGTGGGCGGTGGGGGAGGGAGGAGCTTGCGTTGGGGCAATCCTTGTGGGGAGGGCGGCGGGTCATGGGTGTATCGTACATGTAAGGAGGGACCGAGCGTTAAGCGACACAAGGATACACAACGGCTTGCCAATACAACCTAAGCGGGGCGGCCGGGGGGCGGTTGGGCTGGCAGGGGCGGGGGCGCGGGGAATGTGCCTTACTGCCGCAGAGCCCTTGCTTGATTGTTGGCACTGCACCGCTTATTTATTTGGTTTGCACGCGGCCGGTACAGGCCCCTGACAGCAGTAGTGCCCTGACCCATGTCGCAGAAGGCGTCTTGTCTGCCCAAGTGCCTGTAAGGTACCTGAAGGTGCTCACGGTACTCCGTCCAACAACAGTCCTTGCGCAAACACCCGTTCGCCTGCCCGTGCCCCCACCCCGCTCCATGCACCCGCCTGTGCAGATCCTTTCCCCGCTGCGCTGCGCCCTGAGCCCCGACCGGCAGCTGCGCTTCAGCCAGGACTGGCACGTGGCAGTGGCCTGCGCGCCCACGCGCCCACACCCGCACGGCCCCACCGCCAGCCCCTGGGCGGCCCTGATGCACCCGCTGGCCGGCCTGGCGGACAGGGCCGCCGACTGGTGGGCTGCCGACAGGAGTTAAAGCTGGTACCATGGCGGGCGCTGAGGGAACGCGCCCCCACCCGCGCGGCCCCACCGCCAGCCCCTGGGCCGCCGCGCTGCACCCGGTGGTTGGGCTGACGGACAAGGCGGTGAACTGGTGGGCTGCTGATATCTTGTGGGGACTTGCCTGATGGTCACGTGCAAGCCCCTGAGTCCGCGCGGCCCCACCGCCAGCCCCTGAGCACAGCTGCTGCACCCCATGGTGGACAGGGCATCGGACCGGTGGGATGGCAGGGCGGCTGCGGGAGGAGCCAGGGGCATGGAGGGAGCGGGAGGAGCGGGGGTCGGGGAGGGGAGGCTGGGGGCAAGGCCGAGGGAGGGTGGGGGCTGTGGGGTGTGGGACGGAGGGTGGCCAGGTGCCGCAGGTGGGCTGTGGGGGTGGTGGGGCGAATGCCGGTGGTAGGGCCGGCGGTGGGGCGGCGAGTAGGTCGGCGGTGGGACGGAAGAGTGGGTTCGATGGTGGAAATGTGTAGCAAGCGGAGGACACGGGTATGCGAAGGTGTGGCAAGCGGACGGTGCGGTAGCGGCTGCCTCGTGGCTCGTCCCGTGTCAAGTGTGCTGAGCGTGGCACGGCTATCAGGGGTCACACCCCAGAGAAGAGCGCACGCGCCCCCGTCCAGGGTGGCCATAACGAAGCACTGTGAAAATATGAGTCGGCAAGGGATCAGAAGTCTATGGGATGCGCACTGGGGTTGATTTGGCCAGATGCGGAAGGTTTCGGAGGACCTCTCCGAGGAACGGCTAGGCACGAAAAGCCCAGGAGCTCACCGTGCGGACCTTATGATAAGTAGCGACATTAGTTCTCCGCCGTCACTGCCAAAAGTTTGCTATGCTGCGCTGTACTAGTGAAACCCGCAAGTAGCGCAACCCATAACAATGAGCCAACCAGTACAAGGCTACTTAGGCGGCTTATTTGGCAGCAAGTGTTCTTCTGACTGCCACATCCGCTTCCAGACTACCGCTCAGGGCTCGGCGCCAAAGTACATCGGGGATCCCTTGCCCGCTCACCAGCTGGTGCTACGGGGCGGCTCCGAGCGCTTCCGAGCGCAACTAGAAAGGTGGACCTCACAAGCTCTATCGGGCGGAAGCGATGCGAGCAGGACCGCGAAAAGGCGCCGCATCGATGCTGATGCTAGCGAGCCGAGAGACACACCGCTGCCCGAATTGGCGGTCCCGTTGGACAGTGACGACGAGCTTGAGCCCTCCCTGGCTGCCATACGCTTCATGTACACCGGCATTGTGGTGCCACCCGAGCAGCCGCAGCGGGCGCAGGGTTGGCGGCAGCAGGGGGCAAGTCATGGCGGTAACAATGCGCGCGGCGACTGCAGCATTAAGGCCCTGCTGCTCATCCGGCGCCAGGCGGAATACTTGCAGGTCCAGGGCTGCGCAGAGGCGTGCGACGCCGCCCTGGTGCGCAGGTTCGCGGAGGCGGATGAGGATGAGGAATCCGAGGAGGACTCTGATGAGGACGCTGATGCAAGCGGCGGCAACGGCAGCAGCCCTGCACCTCCCCTGGCCCCTGTCCTGGAGCTATACAGCTGCTGGCAGCTGCTGCCCAGCCCCGAGGAAGACCCTCGTGTGGGCCCCGTCCTGTCCGCGTGTTGTGACCACCTGTCGCGTCACTGGGAGACGCAGCTGCCTGCTGGGGCTGGTAGCACGGCGGCGCCGCAGCCGGGGCAGCCCACCAAGCTGGAGCTGCTCGTGTGGCTGCTGGGCAGCACGGATGCGGTGCGTACTGCCAACGACCCGCAGCTGCTGCAGCGGTGGCTGGGGCTGCCGGTGGGGGCCCTGGAGGAGCTGCTGCAGTCCGATCACCTCAGCACGGACGACGAGGGCACGGTGGTGGTGCTGGTGGAGCAGTGGGTTGCTGCACAGGGCAGCGGGGTGACGGCGGCGGACAAGGCGCGCGTGCGGCGGCAGCTGCGGCTGGTCAACTGCAGCCCGTCCTACCTGTTCGACGTGCTGCCCAAGCTGTCCGTGATGGGCCCCAAGGCAGCACAGGAGGCGGCGTTCATGGCCCGCTGCCGGCTGACGGACAGGTCCGAGTGGGAGTTGATGGGGCGCCAGATGGGCGGGTACGACACGCGCAGCCCGTGGTACGGCGAGCCGCGCCCCCAGTCCGTACCCGCGAAGGGGCTGTCGTTCAGGTGGGAGGTTAGCCGCACGGACCTGCTGGCTGGACTGAAAAAGCAATGGATCGTGAAGGAGGTGCACGCCACCTTCAAGCACACAGGCAGCAGCAGCGGGAGCCTGCGGCCCAGGGTAACAGTGCTTGGGTACGAGTGGGGGGCGTTCCTTGAGTACCAGCCAGGGGAGGACAACGCTGAGGTGTGCCTCATCTGCGAGGTGCCCGAAGCCTTTGGAGCCCACAGAGGCAAGGTGCAGGGCGCGGCGCGTGCATCGGTCAGGGTGGACGTGTCGGCGGAGGGCGGTCAGGCGTACCGCTTCAGGTTCTACAGGTACCACTTTGACTATACAGTAAATTACGGCCACAGTGAGGTGCTGCCCCTGGAGGCGCCGCAGCCGGCCACAGGGCAGCAGCAGGGGGAGCAGGCGGCTGGGGACGCTGACGCAGCGCTGCTGGCCCCCTGGGCCAAGCTGCTGGGGCCGGAGGGGAAGATAAGTGGGAAGCTGGTGTTTAAGCTGAAGCCGTGAAAGAGATGGGTAAAGGGCCCAAGTGCGGTGGCGCTGAGATGACGGGCACAGTGTTGGAGAGCTTGGCGCAAAAGCTTAAAAGCTTACCCTAAAAGCTCATAAGGTACGGTAGGGCCGTCGGCGCTGGGCGTGTGCACGTGTGGCTGGCCCCCACGTGCCACGTGTGGCTGCTGTGCTAGGACGACAGGCCGTGGTGAGAGGGCCGTTGGTCATACTTGCACATGCACTTTTTGCAAGTAGCGTGCATGGTTGCGACGGTATTTGTGCTGTTGGGTTTGTTCCTGTGGTACTCAGATCTGAGATCAGCACGGTACGGACGGGCGGCTGGCCGCTCAAGATGTTACCACACCAGGGCGAGCTAGGCGGTGGGTGACAACTTTCTGTTGCAGTACTGCGAAGTGCTTTGTTGCTGGCTTCTACCGGTTTACCTGGTTGGCCGGCCCCTGGTTACTGGTACATGGCCTGCCTGCGGTCCCGTTGCCACATGCGTGGCTGATCGACCGTGTGGTGTTAGCGCAGTGGTAAAACATGTACGTGAAGTATGCTGGATTGCTGCTCACAGGAGGTATGTTGCCTGCCCGTTTTGCTGGTCTGGACTGGTGTCCGGAGGAGCACGTGGCAAGCTGCCTTTGCATCTGTTTGCTGACTTGAGATCTTCGAATCACCAGATTGTGCAACGCCAATACTATTCGCTGTCATGATGTAGACTGTGCGCAAGACTGTGCGCATCGTTACGGCACCCGGCACGCTGTTGATTGCTAGTGGTTGCTTGATTGTTGCGTGGGTTTACGGTACAGGGGTGCGCCCACCACAACGCCTGTACCTTGTACCCACGCGGACCCATGCCCAACGTACACCTGAAAACGTACGGTACCGGTATGCATCGTGACTGCGCCTCCAAGTGTAAGCAGTGCCTCGCCTGGAACAATGACGCATTGTGTCGCGCCCGCGTGCTTGTTTACACGGCAGCACCACCTGGCACCAGGGGAGCCTGGCACTACGGTAGTAACGGTACCAACCGCATCAGTAGTGCACACAGAGGAATACATGGTCAGACCCTGCTGGTTACCCCGAGCAGCGCATGAAGTGCAAAGAGTCTATACATATACACGTGTACAAGCAATTAGTGCAAACATAACGGTCTGTGCCCTAACGCACGGCGTTGCAGTCTCCACACACATGCACCCAACGCACCGCAGCGCCTTGGCAACGCTCAGCTAACAAGCACGTGCCGTTATTGGCACACGCATCGGGCAAGCTGCACCCCAGTCCTGATGTCAAACCAAAGCGCCATGCGGCACGGCCCAGCCGTTTGCCCCAGCCGCCCTCCTTCCCACTTGCCACACATGCGACCGTACGAGAGTGCATGACACCGTAGCACAACATGACACCGCAAAACCGTACGAGAGTGCATGACACCGTAGCACAACATGACACCGCAAAACCAACACGAGGACCACGAGCATCACGAGGTAATCTTCCTAACCGTAAGGCACCGGCTAATAATACGCAATGGCACACAACCCACATGCCAGCGGCGCAGCGGCCTCCGACAGTCCCAGTCCCACTGGCGCCCTTGCCACCGCCAAGCTTCGAGTACCGGTATACCTACAAGCTAACAGATAAAGCGCTGCGCATGCGGACGCACCCACGCACACCGCAATGCGCCAAGCCACCACCGTGTCACTACGCGACCGCACCTGAAAGGACCAGCAGCGGTATGCACACTGCGACAAGCCCAAAGGTGCAGCTCCCTGGGGACGCCTGCTGGAACGGTAACGGCAACCAAAGCGGTATGCACTCTACTCCGGATCCAGGGCCATCAAGTAGGGCACACGGAGAGGGCAACTGCCGGCGGTGGCCAGCTGGCCACCTTGCATCCTGCTCCACCACAGCGGCACTCTAAGCACCAATCACCTGTCGCAGAACCCCGTCTGCAGGACAGCTAATACACATGCATCCGAGGGAAGAATGAACCAGGAGTGGCAGTACACGATGCTGGCAGCTTCAGCTACTACCTAATCGATGGATTGGGCTTAGCCAAGCACCCCACGTGCCCGACTGCCACCGCAACCCAAGTCTCTAAACAGGTTACCTACAGCATTATTGTGTCAGCAGTATGACGCGTGCCGGTAGCGGCGCAAGGTGGGAGGTACGAAAGCAATGCGGCCCCCTGCCATGCAGTCCCAACCCAGTAACGGCGAGTCTTGCCTCCTGCGCAGACACCGCTTCGTACACCAAACAGTTGGCAATCAGTCCTTCGGTGCAGTTCACAGCGCTGCACACTTGTTGCCCGTCAAGTCAAAGATAATGAAAACACCCGAATTGCTTGCGACTTCAATACACTAGATGTAGACGCTGGGCGTGTTGGTCCGCGTCATGGCGCCCTCCCTGGCCCGCTTCCTCGCCGCCAGCTCCATGGCCCGGAGCTCCCGCACCAGCTCCCCCGCCGTGGGCCGCGCCGCCGCCTCCCGCGCCACGCACCGCTCGAACAGCGGGCGCAGGTGCGGGTGGCGGCCCTCGGGCCACTGCGGCCGCAGCCCCTGGTACAGCACCCCGAACAGCACCTGCAATTTTGGCATCATTTCGTGTTCATGTTACAATCCAGACGGTGTGCCCACGCAGTCCTTACGGGTCCCGACCACACCTACCAGCAAACACATGTTCGTGCCGCGACAAGGAACCGTCCAGCCTAGGCAGCGCAGGAAGTGTCCCACCATGACTCGTAAGCTGCTGCTCAAAGCACAGCCCACCTGCGCGGTGGTGAGCTGCTCGTAGGGCCTGCAGCCGGACGCCATCTGCCACAGCATCATGCCCATGCTGTAGATGTCGCTGGGCAGGCCGCTGCGGTGGGACAGCCGCTCTGCGGGGAGCGGGGAACGGGCAGGCGGGGTTCAGTGGGGCGGTGGGGGTGTGGTGGGAGCGGGAGGGACGGGCGCAGGGGCACAGGCTCAAGCGAACAGCGGTCAGGCTCATGCGCTACGTGTGTGGTACTGGCTGACCCCGAGATACGCTTCTCCAAGTGGCCGCCCAGCGGCTTGCCAGCCGCTGCCCAGGCAACCCCATGGCTCCCGGACACCCTTGTGGGCCCCCAGGCAGGCGACTGCCCTTCCTCCCGCCCCTCCCGCCCCTCCCGCCCCTCCCGCACGCCTCCCGCAACCCTCCCCCCTCCCGTCCCTTCCGCGCCCCTCCAGCCCCTTCCGCACCCCTCCCGTCCCTCCCGTCCCCTCCTCACCCGGCGCCGCATAAGCCACGGTGCCCACGTCCGGCTCGTCGTTGAAGGAGCGCTCCAGCAACCGGGACAGCCCAAAGTCTGAGGTGGGGGAGGGGTGAAACACACGGGGTACCGGTAAGCGGCGGAAGGCTTATACACAGTGCTCGTGCCCGCCGAGCGGGGCTGGACACTGGGGCCCGGACACCGCAGTACGATGCATGGCGGCGTCGAGGCGAACGCTCAGCATACACGCACGTCCGTGACAATGCTTGGGGGAGACCGCGCGCTCACGTGTGCCGGTAAGCAGGCCCACCCCCACCGCACCCACCCGCTAGCTTGGCGACTAGGGGCCCGTCGTTGTTGCCCTGCTGCCTGGCCCCCTTGCGGCTGGTGGTGCGGCCCACGGCAGGGGCCGCGGCGGCGGTCGGCGCGCAAGGCTGGGACGCGGCCAGGGCAGGTGGAGGCGATGCAGAGGGAGTGGCACCCTGGTGGGGTGCTGGCGGCACGTCGGGAGGCTGCGGGCCGCCCTGTCCAGCGCTGGGCGCCGCATTCGCCGCAGCCGCAGCTGCAGGGGCGGTTGGCTCCACGCGTCCGGCCGCATCGCTCTCGGCGACGACAGCGGCAGCAGCAGCGGCGGCAGCGGCGGCAGCAACGCCCAGGCGTGAGGGGCTGCTGCGGAGGGGTGCGGCGAGGCGCATCCTGGAGGTGCTTCGCAGTGGGGGACCCTCCCCTGCCGGCCTCCAGCTCCCCTGGGCGGCTGCTGCAGAGGCGGCGGGCGACGTGTCGGCGCTAGTGCCACGTGCCAGGAGCACCTGTGGCGGCGGGGCAGAACACCGTACGGGCAGCTTGGTAGCAGTCGCAATCGTTTGGATAAGTAGGGCAAGCTACATGTATATTTGTTAGGCTAAACACGAAGCCGCGACGAAGCTACATGTATGCCGGGAATGTGAAGTACAGGGACGTCAAGGTCCTGCGTTCATCGCTCCCTTCCCACGGGCTGCAAGGCCACCGTGAGCAACTGCCTCGATCCGGGGCCCGTCCCCGCCGCCGCCCCCGTTCCCCATTCCCCGCTTCCCCTCACGTTGGCCGGCTTGATGTCCCCGTGCAGCACGCTGTGCGCGTGCAGGTGCGCCAGCCCCTCCGCCACCTGCACCGCCAGCCCCAGCAGCGAGCGCTCCGTAACCGCCAGCGGCCGGGTCGACACGGGGCAGAAGGGGTCCTTGCGGCACAGCGCCTCCAGCGTGCCCAGCCCGCACCACTCCATGGCCACCACCACCACGAACGATCCAGGGGTCGCCCCGCAGCCCACCAGCACGTCGCGAAGCGAACAGGCCGCGGAGGCGGAGGCGGCGGAGGCGGAGGAGGGGAGCGCGCGGCCAGGGGCAGGGGCAGGGGCATGGACGTGGCTGCCGCCCGGGGGTACGAAGGCGGAGAAGGAGGGGGCGGAGGCGGAGGCGGAGGCAGGGCCCGGGAGGCGGGCGGGGAAGGGGCCGGCGGCTTGCCCTTCGAGACGTAGGCGTGGGGCGTGTTGGGAGGTGTTGAGGTGCTGGCACTGGCAGGGCAGCTTGGGGCTGGAGGCGGGGCCGGCGGGGCGGTTGAAGAGCAGGGGGAAGGGCGCGGATGGGCGGCTGCTGCAGGACGGCGTGTGGGACGGAGGGCCTGCAGCACAATGGACAGCGGCAGCAGGGGCAGGAGCAGGAGGAGGATCGGCAGCGCTTAGCGGTAGGAGCAGCAAGAAGTGCGGACGGAATTGCCAGCAGCGGCGGTCGGCAGGTGCCTAGCGCAGCACTTGGGGATTGTGCATAGGCCCTAGGGCGAAGCCGCCAACAGGGCAGGTCAGCAGGCAGCGGTGCCACAGCACGACAGCAGCTGCCCGATTGCGTGTCCCAAGGCTGGTAGGCGACTAATCGGTCGGCATTTCAGTGATTGTGCACTGCATGCATGATTGTGCAGTATACCACTGGTCCAGTATGAAGGCACCCCGCAGCAAAGGCAAAAGCAGCAGCAGCCCACACGCCACGCACCAGCGGGACGCGGCTGCTCCACAGACCCACGCTCGGCCTGAGGGGCCTGCGTTGCGGCACCGCAGGCCAGGGCTGTGCGGATGTGGGTTGCGGGCGTGACGCAGGCGGCCCCCTCCTCACGCGACGTTGCTTCCATGGACACGAGGGGCCAGCCGCTACCGGACAGCTGCTCCTGCTCTCGTGACGTTCCGGCCACGCTCCGCACAGCTGAGTGGCTTGCCACGACGCGCATGGGGGCGGTGTTGGGAGGAAGCGGCTGAGACGACAGGAGGTCGCTGGGTGTCGTGCTTTCCATGGGGAAGTCCAAGAGTACAGCCGTGACGCTGTCGGTTGCGGGTGGAGGCGCCACGGTGATGACAGAGGGGGACGGAATGGTAGCGGTGGCGGTGTGCCGTTCACTGGCTGTGCTGTTCGGGCCGCAGCCCCCGCACCCGTCACAGCAATCCCCGGCTGGGGCCTCTAGGCTTCCCGTCGGACCCGCAGCAACAACAGCACCACCAGCAGTGTCAGCGGCTGCATGGGCAGCGACAGAGACTGCACCACCTGGGCGGAATGGAGACGGGACTTCGGACAACAGCTGCTCAGCCTCGGGCAAAGTCCCGAGCCCCACTCCCGGCACCTGGCGGCGCCACGGGCCCTGCCCCTGCCCCTGATCTGCTCCTGGCCCCGACCTCGCAGGAGCCACAGGCGCTTCCCCCTGCAGCACAGCTGCAGCCTCCCTGCTCGACACCGGGACGACCCTCGCCCCGTCGCCTGCTCCAACGCTTTGTGAGCCGTGGCCGTTTATCCCACTGCCACCGCCCAAGCCGCCCAAGCCACCACCACCCAACCCGCCTCCACCGCCACCGCCCAAGCCGCCCCCGTCGCCTGCGCTGCTGACGTGGGCGGCCGCCGCCCCGCTGTCAGCGCTGCCGAGGTCCAGCAGGCTGCCGTACGGAAGGGCGGGCAGGTCGACGGAGGGCCTGCCCCGGGCGAGCAGCGAGGGAATAGAGGGCAGGCGGCCGCCCTCCGGTACCGCTGCATAGCCCGGGACGGTCCACGCTTTGGTGCCCACGGCCACGCCGCCTGTCGCTAATACACCTGCCGCTGCTGGTCCTGCTGCTTCCATGGCTGGAGACGCAAGGGATCTTTTTCGGGATGAGACAGGAGAAGACGACCGGATTGCGACCGGCGCCGTTCGGGCTGCGGCAGCGGCAGCTAGCGGGCTGGTGGGGGTGTGCGGGGCCGGGCTGAGGGCCGGGTGACGCACGTCCCATACCACCCTGTTGTTCCTCAGTCCCTGGCCGGGCAGCAGCGGGGGCTGCACGGGGCGGGGTGAGGCTGACCCCCCACGCCGTGCGGCAGCTGCCTCGGCCGCCATGGCAAAGACCGACTCGAAGGCCTGCCGTGAACGTGCACCGGATGGGCGGAGGCATACAATGAGCAAGCGGTGTCGTGCGGCAAGGACCTTTGCAGCATAACGTACAACAGTAGCCCAAGCCTGCGGTGCAGAGCCGAAAGCCGCCGTGGCCCCCGCGCTCGCCCACCTGCGCGTCAAAGTGCGCCACCCGCGTGACGTGTGTGCGCACCAGGTTGGGGTGCGCCAGGGTGCGACCCAGCAGGGCCTCCTGCGGATTTGGAGCACGTTCAGGGAGGGGACACGTCACGGTTGGCGAGGAGACCCAGCAGGGCCTCCGGTGATGCGGGACAGATACTTAGCGGTGGCGAGCAAGGCAGCGAGTGAGGCAGTGCGACCGAAGGGGCGGCCCAGCAGGGCGTCCTGCGGAGCGAGTAGGTCGGGGGGCATGGCGGCGGGAGGCGTCACGCGGGAACTGGTACGACGGGTGTCAAGGCGCCCAATAGACCTAGGCAAGGAGACACTGTGCACCGGCGTTGGCCACAGTGACTCAGGCAAGTGTTGTGCAAGCTTGCTTGCTTCTGCCGCTTTGTGCCCTCGGGGGACGGACTGGATGCACATAGCAGGCTGCGTAGCGCTGCGGCTGTCCTGCCACCCTAGGTTTGCGAAGAGTTGCTGGTGGATTATGCGTCACCCTACCCTTACCCTTAGGACGCCGAAAGCACCCTCCAACTCGGGGCAGGCCACGACCTTAACCGCCACCGGTATGGAGGGCGGTGTGCCGTAAAACCCTATACAACAAAAGGCAGTCAGGCAGGCGGGCGGGCGGGTGGTTTGACCTGGGAGCCGCCGGTGCCGTGGACAGCCGTGCGGGCCATAGCAGCGATGTGATGATGTGGGTTGAGACGTTGAGTTGGCAAGCAACCAGGCGGGCGGGAGCCACTGGGGAGGTGCCAGCACGGATGGTAGCGGGCAGCTGTCGCCCTTGCGCCCCGGCGCCTGGCCCTGACAACGTTCTTGGTCCTAGTCTTAAGCGGCTTGGCCCCAGCTGCCAAAAATGCAATCCTACTACAGCATGGAAGCGTGTGGGGCCTACGGTGCGCCTCCCTGCAGCCGCTTGCCGGCCGAGGCGCCTAACGCCCCCATGTCCACGCCCTCACCTCCGTGCACGCTGCCGTGCGCCCCCTTGCCCACCAAACGGAGGCGGCTGAAGCCCGACAGCAGCTCCTGGTGGGTGCATGCAGAAGCGGCAGAAGTTGCAGGGGCTTGGGTGGGGGCAGCGGCAAGGATTGAGGGGTTGCTCTCAAGGCACAGCAAGAGGGGAAGGTCCGCATCATAGGTCGTGGCTTAATGAACACTCGGGGGGTTGTTGCCTGGTCTTCCCAGAGCAGGTGTGCCGTCATAACATTTCCCGTTCTGCACGAACACATGCGCGGCAAAGCAGAAACACACTCTCCGTCCTACGCCAACGGACTTGCAACCATCAGCTCCCATCCCAGCTTTCCCCTTGACCCCTCACCCGTGGGTTATCCATCAGCGCCTCCTCCAACCGCGGTGTGCCGCTGCCCGGGCCCGGCCCCCTCCCTCCACCAGAGCCCCTGCCATCATCCGCCGGCTGCTGCTGCTGCGGCTGCTGCGGCGGCGGCTGCGCCGACGGTGATCGCCCTCCTCCTCCTGCGTCGTCCGCGGTCTGCAGCAAGTGCAGGGTGCCCGTGCGCAGCAGGCCCCCCAGCAGCTGCGTGTGTGCGCTGTTGTGCCGCGGTTGCGTACCGCTGGTGACCTGCTGCCCCCCGCCGGGGGTTCCCCCCGACTGCAGCGCGGTCGCATCTGCATTCGCGGGTGCGCAGGAGCCATTGCCCACATTGCTCGCCGCGTGTGCTAGGGCACCGCTGTTGGGGGCCTCGGGCTGGGGCAGCAGCAGCAGCACCTCCGAGCAGCAGCTGTCGAGCACCAGCGAGTCCGCGCCCAGGGAGCCGCCCGCGGAGCCTAACCCTGTGGAGGCCAGCAGGCGGTGGAAAAAGTCGTGCTGCTCCTGTTGCTCCTGCTGTAGGTCGTCTGTAACCGAGCATTGGGAGCCTAGGGTGGACAGGGCGCTGGCGCTGGCTGGGCCCTGCTGGCCTGGAGGCGTGACGGGGATGGGGGTAGCTGCCGGGCTGTTGCGTCCGGAGGGGGCGCCAGCGCCCGTGCTCGCATGAGCGGGGTGCAGGGCCTGGGGAGATGGTTCTGAGCCAGCTGCTGCTGCGGTCAACGGATCGTAAGCACTGGACGGCCTGCTGTGTTGCGCGGGAGGCGTGGGGGCCCCGGGGGTGCCGATGGGCGCAGGCGATCGCGTTGAACGAGTCTGGTCGGGGCGTTGTGACGGGCCGTGTCCGGGCTTGGACGAGCCAGCGGCAGCGGCTTCATGGGTAGCATAGGGCTGCTGGCCGCAGCGAAAGCAGGCAAACAGGCTTGCGCCGAGGGCCGGCATTGCGTTCCGGTCACTGCTGGACGACGCCGATGACCCCTTCGAGACACGAAGGAGTCATGGCCAGCTCTTTTTGTGGTTCTAATTAGTTGTGGCTGCTGAGAGGGCGATTCGCGGGAGAATATTGAGGCCCAGCAATACAAAACCGGGCAGCCTACGCATGCACGTAGGAACGTAGAAGTAGGAGAACAGCTCACGAGTTGGCAAACAGATACGCTTGCGCTACGCTTCCGGTGGTGTCCAGGTTCCTTATGTACGAGGCGGTACGTGCAAAACCATGCAAAGAGTCAGCTCTCAACCTGTAACGTGATGCTGTACATATTGATAGTATGTGAATGTCCTGCAGTAACAGTACCGTGCGCTGCAGCAAGGCGTTGGCGACAGGCCGAAGTGCGACACATTTCGCTCAAGCCCCTTTCCGGCGTCTGGGGCTCTGGCCTGCATGAGCATCTGCTGTTGAAACATGTGCCTCCTTTGTTATAGACTGTTCACGCCGTTGCCTGTCGGTACGTGACAACCTGGCCTCGTCAACACTGGGGCTCACCACACTGGCCACATACAGACAGGACCGGCAGGCCAATGCGCCAGGCAAGGTAATGCATACCGAGGGCCAGTCAAGACGCACTAAAGCTCCAGCCAGGTGCATGTTGCGGACGGGTACCGTGCACCTGCCGGCTGCCGTGTGAAAACTCATCACGCGGTGGAGACAGACCAGTTGTAATTTGTATCAGTGTACCAGGCGAGGCACTCCTTGCCCTAGCAGGGCCAGTCACGACACATACGCACTTCAGATCTGTCGTATGGGTACAAGGCACAGGCGATGCGGTGGCGCAGGCAAGCAGACCCGCTGCAACACTTGTCCACAACCTACCACGCAGCTGCAACACTTGTCCACAACCACGCAGCTGCGCAAACTGGGAGACCATGTGCGTTTTGAGCGAGAGGCCACAACACTTTGACGGCCAACAACCTTGTACGGTAAACCCAAACACCAATCACGCAACAGCCAGCAAGCAACGAACAGCGTACCGTATGCCGTAAAGATGTGCACAGCCTACATCATGACAACGAGCAGTACTGGCGTTGCGCAACGTGGCAACACGAAGGACCAGCAACAGAAGCAAAGACGGCTACACATGTGCTGCTCAGGGCACCGGTCCAGACCAGCAAACAAGCAAGCAAATGTACCTCCGATGTGCAGCACAGTCCACATACATGTCAGGATAGGCCATGCGTACCACTGGGCACACGCCACACAGTCAAACAGCCACGCATGTGATCACAGGAATGCAAGCAGTTGGTCGGCCGGCCCAACTAGAAAAAACCGGTGCAAGCCAGCAGGATAGCAAAACGCGGAACGGTATCACACGCCCCTTTTGTCGAGGAAGGTTGGTTTCTCGCTTTGCGTTGTACAATGCACTGTCCCCAACCGCCTAGCCTTCGTGCAAAACAACTCATTCTGCAGTACTGATGCCCTCATCGTCACCCGCCTGATCGCTTATACACGAGTTACACGAGTTGTTGCTCACAATAGATGCGCACAGTGCCATGCTGACTGACCACGAGAATGAGTGCCAACAGCCCGTAGTGTCACGACCACGCACGCTATCAACGCAAGCAGCCCAGCACCTTGCCTGGCTTCGTTGCAGGAGAAGGGCCGCACATGCAGCTTGTGCACTCCTGCACCAAGAACCCGCTGTGACCAGCTCTCCCCCAGGGGGGCCCAGCCAAGGCCGCACGTACATTTGGCTGCACCACAAACGTCAAGCTCTCCAACCAGTGCGCCACTCGCCTCAGCGCCGCCGCACTGGACCCTTTTCCTTTCACGGCTTTAAGAAGACCAGTTCACCGCGCAGCTTCCCCTCCGGCCCCAGCAGCTTGGCCCAGGGGGCCAGCAGCGCTGCGTCCGCGTCCTCCGCCGTCTCCTGCCCCTCCTGCTGCCCTGCGGCTGGCTGCGGCGCTTCCAGGAGCAGCAGGTCCGTGTGGGTGTAAGCGTGAGCGTATTTCAGGTGGTAGTTGTAGAACTTGAAGCGATGCGTGCGGCCGCCCCCCGCCAGCACGTTCACTGCAGCGGATACCCGCGCCGCCCCCTGCACCTTGTCCCTGTGGGCCCCGAATGCTGCTGGCACCCTGCAGGAGAGGCCCACCTCAGCGTTGGCGGCCCCTGGCTGGTACTCAAGGAACGCCCCCCACTTGTACCCAAGCGCTGTCACCTTCGATGACACGGACCCCCCGCTGCTGCCTGTGTGCTTGAAGGTGGCGGCCACCTGCTTCACGTCCTCCCCCTCCTCCTTCAGCCCAGCCAGCAGGTCCGTGCGGCTAATCTCCCATTCGAACGACAGCCCCTTATCTGGTACGGACTGCGGTCGCGGCTCGCCGTACCAGGGGGTGCCCGTGTCGTACTTCTCCAGCTCGCTGGCCATTTCGTCCCACTCCGATCTGTCCGTTAGCAGGCAGCGGGCCATGAACGCGGTCTGCTGTGCGGCCTTTGTGCCCATCACCGGCAGCTTGGGCAGCACGTCGAACAGGTAGGACGGGCTGCAGTTGACCAGCCGCAGCTGCTGCCGCACGCGCGCCTTGTCCGCCGCCGTCACCCGGCTGCCCTGTGCCGTAACCCACTGCTCCACCAGCACCACCACCGTGCCCTCGTCGTCCGTGCTGAGGTGGTCCGACTGCAGCAGCTCCGTCAGGGCTCTCACCGGCAGCGCTTTCCACCGCTGCAGCAGCTGCGGGTTGTTGGCGATGCGCACCGCATCCGTGCTGCCCAGCAGCCACACGAGTAGGTCCAGCTTGCTGGGCTGTGGCACCGCCGAGCTGCCAGCCGCCGAGCTGCCAGCCGCAGCAGGCAGCGCCGCCCACCAGTGCCGCGACAGGCGCGCGCGGCATGCAGACAGGACGGGGACCACGCGAGGGTCTTCCTCGGGGCTGGGCAGCAGCTGCCGGCAGCGGTACAGCTCCAGGACGGGGGCCAGGAGGGGTGCAGGGCCGCCTTTGCCACTGCCCGCATAAGAGTCCTCATCAGAGTCCTCCTCTGACAATACATCATTATGCGCCTCCGCAAACCAGCCCACCAGGGCGGTGTCACACGCCTCTGCGCAGCCCTGCACCTGCAGGTACCCTGCCTGGCGCCGGATGAGTAGCAGGGCCCTCATGCTGCAATCGCTGCGCGGGTTGTTACCACCACCGCTTGCCCCCTGCTGTCTACCCTGCGCCCGTTGCTGCTGCTTCTCGCGTTGCACCAGACTGCCGGTGTACATGAAGCGTATGGCCGCCAGGGTTGGCTCAAGCTCATCTTCACTGTCCAGTGGTACCGCCAGTTCGGGCAGCACGGTGTTGCGGGATGCAGCCCCGACGCGGGGCCTCTTTGCGGTCCTGCTCGCATCGCCTTCGCCCGAGAGAGCCTGCGGAGTCCATCTATCTAATTGAGCTCGGAAGCGCTCTGAGCCGCCCCGCAGCACCAGTTGGTGAGCGGGCAACGCTTCCCCAACATATCTGGGATGGTCCGAGTCCCGACCGGCAGTCTGAAAGCGGACGTTGCAGTCAGCACCGCTCGTGCTACCAAATAACCCACGGATATATGTATTTACTGGCTGGCTCATCGTGTGCGCTGTGCGATATGCGAGGTGGTCACAGTCCCGGACGTCGCAGACGCCGAGCGCCAGTGTGTGAAGACCTGGCTCACTACCTTGGGCACATCGCAAGTGCGTTACTTGGTATTTACGGTCAAGAATACGCGGGTGGACATCCTGGTTTCACGCATACTCGCAGGCGTTACGTGTGGGTGCCGGAAGCTCCTCCGAAACCGCCCGCGCCTCACCAAACCCAACACCAGTCCGAGCCTCCTGGCTCTTGACTGCTTTGTAAGCCAGCACCTTACAATACTTCGCCCTGGAAGCCCCGAATGGCGGTGCGCTTGCTCTTTTGCTGCCGTGCCACTCTTGACACAACCTCCTTGACGCTCAACCTCAACCCAACCTCAAGTCTCTGCGCCGTAACTGTGGTCTTGCTTAAAAGGCGGCATGCGTGAGGTTCTGTCAGGTCCTGAGCAAGTGAAACTCGCTGTGATGTTAGGGCAAAAATGTACTGCACGTCATGCCTGCGTACCGTGCTTGCGCTCAACGGCAGGACACGTGGTTGCAGTGTACGGTATCCGGTGGCGTGGCCTGTGATCTTCACGTCGACCCTGGAGCCCCTGGCTCGTACACGGGTCCTTACAAGTTGGGTTACGGATCCTTCCACACAGTTCCACATAAGAAAGAAACAAGCTCAACCGAGGATGTTCCAAGCCCTAAACTGCCCTAAACCATGAGACTCCCTCCCTCCCCTCATCCCACCAGTCCGCAGCCCTGTCCATCATGCCGGCAAGGTGGTACTAAACATTTCGACCATTGGACCTGCTCCTCCATAGCCCCGCCCCCCCGACGCAGCACCGTCGGTCCCACAACGGGCAGCCGCCCCACCATCCCCACGGCCCACACAACCGCCCGCCGTCCCACGCCCCACAAACCCCTCTCTCCCTCCCTCCGACCATCTCTCTCTCAGCCTTCCTCCCAGGCCCCGATGCCCCTGGCTCTACTCGCAGCCTTCCAGTCCATCGCCACCGCCACCTGTCCGCCGCGCCAGGCCTGCCACCGGGTGCAGCAGGCCCGCCCAGGGGGTGGCGGTGGGGGCGCGCGGGTGCGGGCGCGTGGGCGCGCAGGCCACTGCCACGTGCCAGTCCTGGCTGAAGCGCAGCTGATGGTCGGGGGGCAGGGCGGAGCGCAGGGCGCAGGGGGGCAGGGGGGCAGGGGGGCAGGGCGCAGTCCAGGGGAGGCAGGACCTTGGGGGGTGCACGGGGTGGGGCATGGGCCTATGTATGGGCAGGCGCTCGGGTGTTTGCGCAGGTGAGAATGGTGGGACAGTACCGTACAGGCACTTTAGCCGATATGCACACAAGACGCAAGCCTTGAAGTCCTGCGATGGGAATCAGGACAGGGCTTTTGCTGGTTTGGCGTTAGGTCGTGTGCAAATTAAGACACAAGCGGTGCAGAGCCCAACATTCAAGCAAGGGCTTCCCAGCAGTATGCACATCCCGCCCTTCCCTG